>Ga0307515_10005965_pt1 | contig 24538 bp, 21 predicted proteins | sample 17_EM_MG_FD_194513 | JGI IMG/M metagenome (GOLD analysis project Ga0307515, IMG submission 194513) | Populus trichocarpa ectomycorrhiza microbial communities from riparian zone in the Pacific Northwest, United States - 17_EM | ecosystem: Host-associated > Plants > Roots > Unclassified | place... | reverse complement strand
CCTGGCCGACCAGCGCTTCGAAGTCGCGAGATCGGTACTTGCGGGCCAGCACGAGGTAAGACATCCGGCGATTCTATAAGTCAGCACTGAGTGACTGCCGGATAATCCCGCTTTTGCACGCTTGGCCTTCCCTCACGGCCCCTTTCTCGATGAACCCCACGCCAGACAAGCACAGCACCCTCAGCTACGAACAGGCCGGCGTCAACTACGACCTGATCGATCCGCTGAAAGTGGCCGCCCAGCGCGCCGCCAAGGAGACCGGCACGCACCTGTCGGCGCATGGCTTCAGCGAGGTCGAAGCCTCGCGCGGCGAGTCGGCCTACGTGGTCGACGTGGGCCCGTTCTACATCGCCTCCATCGTCGAATGCCTCGGCTCCAAGTCGCTGGTAGCGGACGAGATGAAGGCGCTCACCGGCAAGAGCTACTACGACAGCATTGCGCAGGACACCATCGCGATGGCCATCAACGACCTCATCACCGTCGGCGCCACGCCGCTGGTGGTGCAGGCCTACTGGGCCGCGGGCGGGTCCGACTGGTTCTCCGACGCACAGCGCGCACAGGCCCTGGTGGCCGGCTGGAAACGCGCCTGCGACGTCTGCAGCGTGGCGTGGGGAGGCGGCGAGACCCCGGCGCTCGCCGGCATCGTGGCCGACGGCCGCATCGACCTCGCAGCCAGCTGCACCGGCCTCATCAACCCGAAGGAGCGTTTGTCGGTCGGCGACCAACTGGCACCGGGCGACGCCATCGTGCTGCTCGCCTCCAGCGGCATCCACGCCAATGGGCTGAGCCTCGCGCGCAAGCTCGTCGAGCGCCTGCCGCAGGGCTATCTGACGGAGGTGCAGCCGGGCCTGAGCTATGGCGATGCGCTGCTCGCCCCCACCGTGCTGTATTCGCCGGTCACCGAGGCGCTCTACAAGGCCGGCATCATGCCGCGGTACTGCGCCAACATCACCGGCCACGGCTGGCGCAAGCTGCTGCGCCACCCCGCCACGCACACTTACCGCATCCACACCGTGCCCGAGGTGACGCCGGTGCTGAAGTTCATCCAGCAGCACGCCAAGCAAGACGACCAAGAGGCCTACAGCACGCTCAACATGGGCGCCGGTTTCGCGCTGTTCGTGAAAGCCGAAGACGCAGAGCGCACAGTCGCCGTGGCAGAAGCGCAAGGCATCAAGGCCCTCGTCGCGGGCCGCGTGGAAGCCGGCCCGAAGAAGCTGATCATCGAGCCGCTGGGCATCGAGTTCGGTGACGACGCACTGCAGCTGCGTTGAATTTCGGATGACCCCGCGCGGCGGGCGGATCGAATCCGTCACCTACAATCCGCGCTGACGGGCCTCCCCGCATGGAAGCGCGCCCAACCGGGTCAGGTGGGGAACCAAGCAGCCCTAAGCGTTGCAACCAGTGCCGGGGGTAAGGCTCGTCAACCCCAATCTCCTTTTCCAGCAGCCCGCGTTCAAAACGCATTGGCTGCTGCGCGTCCCGCCAAGGCGGAGACACCGCTCACCGCGCTGCCCCATGCCATGTCGATCACCGACAGGCCGAGCGGCCAGTCTTTCAAGGTGGCGAGGTTGCTGAGGTCGTAGGTGGCGTACGCGAAGAAGCCGAACATGGCACCCACACCGGCAGCCTTCCACCAAGGACTGAGCAGGCTTGGCGACACCGCGAAGATCATCAGGCCGACAGGGAACAACAGGTAGAACAAGGCGGCCGCCGTGAGGTTGGCTCGCGGCGCCATCAGATGGCCGATGCCTTGCTGGTACCAATCGGTGGCGATGCCCCGCAGCCACAGCAAGTCGAGCGCGACGAGCACGACAGCAACAGCAAGGTAGGCAACGAGATAGCGGGTCATGCAGATTCTTGGCGCTTGGTGGCTGGGCTCAGCCGAGCGCGAAGCATCGCATGTTGATGGGCTGCGCTGCTGCCTGCGAGATCACGGCATCGAGCACCAGATCTCCCGGTGGCAAGCAGGCCGTGCCGAAGCGGATCAGGTTCTCGAGCACCAATCCGTCGTCGTCGATCAGTTCGGTGAGATAACGATGGTCGCCGCCGAACAGCAAGGCCCGTTGAGCCGTTTCGTCCTTCAGCAGGATCAGGTATCTGGCGGTGTGTTGATGGCGGTCGTTTTCTGCTTCAGTAAGTTGGGCGCTCACGTGCTCTCGCCTTTTCTTTTACCGGTGTTCTTGATGGTGTCGTTGCCAGTGGTGGAACCGTCTTTCTGACGTTCGTAGGTTTCCTGCATCGGCGCATCGCGATCGGTACTGACCTTGCCGGAGGCGACATCGTCATGGGCCTGCTTGATGACGGGACGCACGTGGCTGGTCTGGCTGTCTGAGGATTCGTCGTGCTCGTGCGGCAAGCGGGGTTTGGCCCCGCTCGCCGTTGCAGAACGCGTCTCGCCGGGAGGCCGTCCGCTCACCGGGCGTCTCCGGGGTCTTCACCCTTGCTGCGTGACTTGCCGATGTCCTCGGCTTTTTCGATGTCCTTGGCTTCTTGAGCGTCGCGCGGCGCAGCCTTGCGCGCAGCAGGCTCTACCTTTCCGGACTGTGCAAAACCGCGTGCAGCCTCGTCATAGCGGCGGGCGGCTTCGTAGTCGCCTTCGCCTTGAACTTTGCTGTCGGATTTGGAAGGGTTGTCTGGCTTCGTTGATCCCATGATCGTCTCCTGTTGGAGTAAACGTGGAAGGCAACGATAGGCGCAGCCGGTGTCTGGCACCACCGGTGCCGCGCGCGACACACGGTCGGATCAGGAGCCCGCAAGGGGTAGGAAGCGTCTGACCGAATCCTGGCGCGTCGAAGGGGCTAAGGTGACAGATTGCAGCGCGGCAGCATGCCAATGAACGCGGACACGGCGGCATCGCCCTGCAAGCCATCTTCCCCGGTGAAGACATCAAACTCCGAGCCTTCGCAATAACCCGTGCGCCAACCGCTCAGCCGACGTGGCGCCGTCTCCAGCGACACATGCAGCACGCGAAGGTCGAGGTGCTGTGGGTCGAACTCGACGTCTCGGTGCACGGCAGAAATGTCGCGCACATGGCCTTCGAGGAACTCGCAGAATCGCTCGCCGTCGAAGATCATCGCTCCAGTGAGGCCCAGGCTCTCGTTGCGAAGGCGAGTGGCATGCCAGATCTGTTTCACGACACTCAAGTCCGACGCCGGACAGAGCCGGCTGAGCCACAGAACAGAAGAAACAGGATCGCCAGTCGACATGGAAGAAGAGAGTAGTTCGGCCGCGAAGCCACAGAATCTAGCCGGTGCTCGCGCCAACCACTGTGTCTAATGACATAACGTCAGCCGTACACAGATCGCACATACTTGCGCCCCATCGGTGCTCTCCAAGGAGGGAGAAAGCATGACTCCCGTGGCCTGCAAAGACTGCCCACTGCGAACGCTCGACCTGTTCATCCCCCATTCACCCGAGCAGCTGGCGCTGATCCAGTCGCTCAAGCGCGGGCAGATCAATGTGGCGGCCGGGCAAGCCATCATCCATGAGGGCCAGTCGGACGCCCTGCTCTACACGCTGTGGGCAGGCTGGGCCTTCCGCTTCAAGACGCTGACAGATGGGCGCCGGCAGATCCTCAACTTCCTGCTGCCCGGCGACTTCATCGGCGTGCAGCAGAAGATGTCGGAAGCGCTGTCGCATGGCGTGCAGGCGCTGAGCCACGTGCAGCTCTGCGTGTTCTCGCGCGACGCCTTGTGGGAGCTCCATCGCAGCCAGCCCGCGATGGGATTCAACCTGACGTGGCTCACGGCGCAGGAGCAGTCGGTGGTCGACGACAGCCTGCTGTCCGTCGGCCGGCGCAACGCTGAAGAGCGCATCGCCGCGTTGCTCATCGTGCTGTTCAAGCGCTCGGCCGCGATGCTGCCCGATGGTGGCGAAGGCGGCGTGCCGTTCCCGCTGACGCAGCAGCACATCGCCGATGCGCTCGGCCTGTCGCTGGTGCATACCAACAAGACGCTGCGCAAGCTCGAGCGCCGTGGCCTGCATCACATCGAGAACGGGTTGCTGTTCATGCGAGACGGCAAAGCGCTTGCGCGCACCGCCGATCTCTACGGCGACGGCAAGCCCGCGCCCCGGCCACTGGTCTGAGAAGCGCGCTGCGGCGCTTCGCTGATCAGCTGGCCTGCTTGAACGCCATCACGGCCTGGTTGCGCAAAGTCCGCAAGAGCGAAAGTTCCCTCTCGCCCAACTCGATGGCGCCGGGCTGCGCCTTGTCCGCATAGATCAACGCGAACGGGGCGCCCTTCATCATCAAGGGCAACAGCAAGAAGGCCGGTGCGTTGACGGCCTGCCGGTACCAGGCCGGTAGCCGGCCGGCGATCTGCGCGACAGTCGCATCTGCGATCAAGGTGTCCGCACCCTTGGTGCAGACGGCCGCGAACAGGTCGACGGGCGCACCGGCTGCCGGCTTCAGCGGCACCTTGAACTTGGGCGACAGCAGCTCCGCACCGTCGCCGAGCCCGAAGCGGCCTGTCAGCGACTCGGTCTTCGGGTCGCGCAGGCAGAAGATGATGCGGCGGAAGGCGAGCGCGCGCAGCATGGTCTCGAGGATCATCCGCAGCACTTCGTTGAGCTTGAAGTCCTCGACCATCGTGTTGGTGATGTCCTGGATGCCCGCGGCCAGCATGTTGATGGCGGCCTGGTGGTCGAAGGCTTCGCCGGTGGGCTCGGGGTCGCGGGGCACCGGCATCGTGGCGTGCAGCGCGTGTTCGGTCAGGCTGTCGTGCTCGATGTGGGCGGCCGTACCGTTGCCGGGCTGCACCAACAAGCGCTGCATCGGCGAGCCGGGCTGCGCGTGCAGGTTCATGGCCTGCGCCAGTTCACTCAAGCGCTGCTGCGCCAGCACGGTAGCGGCCTGCATGTCACGTGCGCTGATGCCCAGGGACTTGGTGTAGCGCTCCGCGACCGCCGCCACGGCGGCGCTCGCGCGGCCGGGCTCGGCCTTCATCAGCGCGTCGGTCACCTCGTTGGCTGCCACGGCCACCCACAGCGCGCGGTCGGCCTTGTCGCAGAGACGATTCGGTGGATCGCCGGTAGGTTTGCGCATGCAGCGCTGCAGGCCTTCAGGGAGGCCCCAGGTCTTGGCCACGCCGAGGCCCAGCTCTTCGAAGCTCAACCCGAGCACGGAGATCGACACAGCGTGCTCGTGGTTCGTGTTGCGCGCGGTCGCAGGTGCCTTGGCGATGGCGGCCGCGACCAGGCTGCGCACCTGGCGTGCTTCTTCGGGAAAGTAGAACTCGGTGAGCAAGCGCCCGAGGTTCTGGAACATCGCGCCGATGAAGGCTTCTTCGCCTTCGCGTTCGGCGCCGAACAGTTCGCTCGCCAGCGAGCCGGCCATCAGCGAACGCAAGAACTCTTCCTTCAGCAGGTTGGCATGCGCCTTGTCGTGCATGTGCTCCAGCAGCACCAGGCTCAAGGCCATGTTGCGGATGCCGGCAAAACCGATCAGCGCCACGGCCCGCGAGACCGTGCTGATGCTGCCGCCGCCCGCATGGCTGTAGCGCGCGGTGTTGACCATGCGCAGGAGCTTGTTGGTCAGCGCCACGTCTTTCAGAATCTCGCCCGACAGGCTGGCCAGACTCTCGTTCTCGGAATTCGCGACACGCTGGATGCGGCCCACCGAATCCGACATCGCCGGAAAGTCGGTCTTATGCCGCATGCGGCGCAGCAGGAACTCGAGCGTGCCGCTGCTGCTGCCTGCTGCAGGCTCAACTGCGGCAGGCGCGAGCCACTGCTGCAACGCGTCGCGCAACTCGGCAGCGCTCGCATGGCGCTTGGACGTGTCCCTCGCCAGGCTGCGCAGCACGATGGCGCTCAACGCGTCATCGACGTCGGGCGCCATGCCAGCCGGCAAGGCGAGGTCTTCGTGGGCCACGCGGTACATCGCGCGGTACGGGTCTTTCTCGGCGAGAAGCTGCCTGCCCGAGAGCATCTCGGCGAGCACCATGCCGGCGGCGAACACGTCCATTCCCGGCGACGGCTTCATGCCATGCGTGGCCTCGGGCGACATGTAGCCGGGCGTGCCGACCACCTGCTGCTGGCTGGCCTGGTCGTTGACCCGCGCGGCGATGCCGAAGTCCATCACCCGTGCGCGGCCACTGCCGTCGACCAGGATGTTCGAGGGCTTCAGGTCGCGGTGCACCACGCCGGCGGCGTGCGCCACCTGCAGGGCATCCAGCACGCCGACCATCATCTCGACCGCCTCTCGCGCCGGCATGGCGCCACGAGCGCGCAAGTGCGCCGTGAGCGTGGGGCCGGGCACGTATTCGAAGACGAGGTAAGGCTGCTGGTTATGCACGTCGGCCTCGAACACCGGCACGATGTGCGGGTGGTTGAGGCGGCTGACGCTGCGTGCCTCTTGCAGCCACTGATCGACGGCCAACGCATTGGCGCCCACATGCATCAGCTTGACGGCCACCTCTCGCTCGAGGCGCGGGTCGAACGCCAGCCACACGGTGGCCTGCGCACCTTCGCCGAGTTTTCTGCGCAGCTGGAAACGGCCCAGGGTGTCGACGGATGTCGATGGCATGGTGGTTTGTTGAGCTCAGCGGTTGCGTGAAGCGAGCAAGGCCGAGAACTCCGTGGTGCCGGGCTCGCCCTGCGCCACGTCTTCACGGGCCGGCGCCTTCGGAACGCGCGCCGACGGGCTGGTTTGCAAGCTGCCGCGAGCGGCCTGCAGCCCTTCGCTGATGTCCTTGACGGTGATCGACAAGGAGCGCGCATAGCGCTGTGCCACATGCGCCAGGCCCGCAGCGACCCGTGTCGATGGCAGCTGGGTGATCACGTCGACCGCTTCGTTGGCCGCGCTGGCCGCAATGCGCAGCATGTCGCCGTCACTGTCGGCGACACGCACGGGGTGGTTGACCGGCAGGCGGCGCACCATGTGCAGCACCTCGTCGGTGAGGCCCCAGTGCTTGGCAACGGCAGCGCCCAGCGATTCGATGTCGACACCCAGCACGGCAAAAGCGGCAGCCTCTTCGGTCATGCCGGCCAGCTCGGGTTCGCCGGGTTGCGCGGCGGGCTGGCTTTGCATCAGCTGACGGATCTGCTCGGCCTCTTCAGGGAAGTGGTACTGCACCATCAGACGCCCGAGGTTCTGCAGGATGGCGATGAGGTAGACGACCTCCGGGTCGTAGCCCGCGGGCCGCAAGGCCTGCGCGGCATGGCCAGCCAAGCGCACCCGCTCCATCAGGCGCTGCAAGGCGCTGGCGTGCAGTTCGGACAAAGGACCAGGCCAGGCGCGCAAAGACGCTGCCGCCTGGCGCACGCCCTTTAGTCCCACGAGCGCAACGGCGCGGCGGATCGTGAGAACCGGCCCGTTGCCCGCAATCTGGGTGCCCTGCACCTGAGCCGAATTCACCGTGCGCAAGAGCTCGAAGCTGAGCCCCATGTCCTGCAGGATCTGTTCGGCCATCTCGTCGGTGCGCTGACCCTCGGCAACAGCGAGCCGCGCGACGCGCGCACCCACGCCGGGAGCGGCAGGCAGGTGGCCCACAGTGCGCAGGCGGTCGATCAACAAGGCCAGTGCACCGCCGTTGTCTTGCGCCGCGGTTTCGCGCCAGCCATTGAGTGCCGCCAGCAAGGTTCTGGCGTTGTGATAACGCTGGCGCTCCTGTGAGGTGGTGGTGCGGTTGGCGATGGCGCGCAGCGCTTCGGGCACCGGCTGTGGTGTGGTCCACGGCAGGCGAACCAGCTCGCGGCCTTGCGGCGGCAGGCGGTCGATGACCCGGCCGGTGTCGGGCTCGTCGAGCACCGGCGTGCCACCCAGCAACTGGTGCAGCAGGATGCCGGCAGCAAGCACATCGCGCACGCCGGCCTGGCGCGCATGGCGCAAGCGGTTGGGGTCGAGCGGCATCGCCCGGTCGTTGGTCGGTTCGGCATGAGCCGCTGCACTGGGGCTCGCGCCCACGGCCATCAGCCGCACCGTGCCCTGCTCGCTCACCAGCACCTGGTGCAGTTGAAGGTCGCCATGGGCCAGACCGGCATCGTGGACGAAGGCCAGCCCCTCGAGCAGCTGGATGAGCCAGCCGACCGCTTCTTCGGGTGGCAACTGTCGCTGAGCGGCCAGGCGTTCGCCGAGCGTGAGGCCCAAGGCGCGGTCGACGGCGATGCAGGGCCAGTGGTCCTGAACGCCAACTTCGACGACGTGGGCGAGGTTCGGGTGGTTGAGCCGCGCTGCGTGCCGGGCATCGGCGAGCCAGCGTTCCACCGCCTCGGCGTTGACCGGCTGCACGCGGGGCAAGGTGAGGATCAGTTCTTGCGCCGAGCGCGGGTCGAACGCCAGCCACGCCATCGTCCGATCGCTTTTGCCCAGCAATTGGCGCAGCTCGAAGCGGCCGAACATTCTGGTCGGGTTTGGCTTGGCGGCAGAGCGATCAGGTTCAAGCATGGAGGCGCGTGGGCACAGCCGCGCAAAGGTCGCGGCGCTCACCGATTGGACGACTCCACGGCGTGACGCAATGCGCGGATCAGGCTCGAAAAGACGGCCTTATTCGGTCAGTTCCAGTGTGCACTTTCGATGCCCGCATTCAAGAGGATCAACCCGCCCTCACCTCGACCTCACGCGACCTCGATCACCTGTCCCAGCCCATTGATCAACGCACAGCGAACCGCCTCGCCGGGCTGCAAGGCCATCACCGCCTTGCGGTAGCGCAGCATCTGCTCGCGGTACTCGGCCTGCGCCTGCGGTTGCAGCGCAAGCTTGTAGTCGAGCACCCACCAGACGAGCAGGCCGTCTTGCGCCAGGTGCACCAGGCGGTCGATGCGCAGCAGCTCACCGGCATCGGCCACAGGCACCTCGTTGCCGGCCCACAGCAGGCCTTGGCCCGTGAAGAAAGGCCGGCACGCCGGACTGCGCCAGATGGTGCCGGCGACGCGCGCCACCTCGGCCGCAGCGACGGCGAACTCGCTGGCTGCGGCAGCAGCCAGGTGATCGATGTCTGCCGACGGCGCGGCCGGTGCGCTGGCCCACTCCAGCACGCGGTGAACGGCCTGGCCCAGGCGCGAGACCTCGCTGTCGGCCTCGCGCAGTGGGCGTGGCGTCACCGGTTCGGGTGTCCACGTCGGCAAGGCTGGCATGACGATCGCCCTGCTTGCATCGGTGTGCCGAGCTTGATGCACCGCGGCAGGCTCCCACGCCTGCACCAGCCCCTGGATGCGCTCCCACCACGACGGCGCAGCCCGGTGTGGCTCGGTGCGGCTGAACACCAGCCGCTCGCGCGCCCGCGTCATCGCCACGTAGAGGCCATTCAGCTCTTCGCGCTGGCGGGCCACCAGCTCCTGCTCCAGCAAGCCCTGCAGCGACGGAGGACAGCGGCTCTCGGAATAGATGAAAGCACAACGCGCCGGCCGGTCCGCCTCGACCGGCCAGTCGACCAGCAAGGTGGCGGTGTCGGGGTTGCTGGCCTCGGGCTGCGCATCCATCACGAACACGATCTTGGCTTCCAGGCCCTTGGCGCCGTGCACCGTCAGCAGCTGGACCGCATCGGGTTGGACCGGTGCCGACACCTTGATCGCGCGGCGCTTGAGCGCACGGACGAAGTTGTACGGCGTGGCGTAACGCGCGCCGTCGAGCATCAAGGCCTGGCTCAGCAGGGCGGCGATGGCGTCGAGCGCTGCCAGCCTGCGCTCGGCGGGCACCACTGCGATCACGCGCTCGCGGTACTGGCCTTCGAAGACGATGCGGTCGAGCAGGTCGTGCGGCGGCAGCTGGTGCGCCGCCTCTTGCCACGCGAGGAGCAGCGCGCTTGCACGCTGCAAGGCCGGTCGCTCGGCGTGGTCGGTTTGCGTCAGCGCGGCCCACCAGTCGCCGCTGCGCCCGGCCGCGAGAGCCAGGGCCACCAGATCGTCGTCGCTGGCACCGAACAAGGGGCTTCGCAAGGCGTGTGCGAGCGACAGGCGGTGTGAGGTCGACGCCAGCACGTCGAGCACGGCCACCAGGTCGCGCACCTCGGGGGCCGACATCAGCGCGAAGTCTTCGGCGGCGGCAAACGGCACGTGCAGGCCCTGCAGCGCCTGAGCGACGAGGCGAAGCGACGCGCGCTTGCGGCACAGCACGAACATCTCGCCCGGGCGCGCCTGGCCGGTCTGCATCTGCTCGTGAACCGCCTGCGCGACCCAGCGCGCCTCTTGCTCGCGCAGCACCTCCTCCGGCTCGTGGCGCGGCACGGTGAGGCTGTCGCGCCATTCGGCCGGCGGCGGGTCGTCGCCCTTCACCGCCTTGGGCGGCCGCAGCACCGGCGGCAAAGCCAGCACGCCGGCGCCTGACACCGGGCCGAGCTCGGTGGTGTGGGCGCGAAAGTCGCTGTAGTCGCCTTGTTGCGTGGCGGTGCTGAACACCTGGTTGATGGCGGCCAGCACCTCAGGCGCGTTGCGCCGCGTGTGATCGCAGGCCAGCCAGGCACCACCCAGGCCCTCGCTCACGAACTGGCGTGCCGCAGCGAACACGCGGGGCTCGGCGCGGCGGAAGCGGTAGATGCTCTGCTTGGGGTCGCCGACGATGAAGACGCCGGGCGGTCGCTGGCCGCTCTGCCCGCCCCCGGCGCCGGCATAGGCCGACAGCCAGCTGTGCAACGCGTGCCACTGCAGCGGGCTCGTGTCCTGGAACTCGTCGATCAGCACATGGCGGATGCGCGTGTCCAGCCGCTCCTGCACCCAGCCTGACAGCGTGGCATCGCGCAGCAAGGCCAGCGCGCAGCGCTCCAGGTCGGCCATGTCGGCGAGGCCGCGTGCGCGCTTGTAGGCTGCCAGTTCGCCGAGCAGCACACGCGACAGGCGCACCAGCTGCAAGTGCTCGACGTGGGCCTCGTGCTGCTGCAGCAGCGCGGCGATGGCATCGATTTCGGTCTGCACCGATACCAGATTCGGCACGTTACCGAGCTTGCGTGGCGTGCTCGCCTTGGTGAACAAGGCGTCGCGCACCTCGGCATAGATGGCTTGTGAATCGGTGTGGGCGAGCGCCATGACGAGGCCGGTCGCCGCGTCTTGTGCTTTCAGGCCACCGAGTGCCAGGGCGATCGCCAGCTCACGCAGCGTCTCGCGCCATGGCGCGCCATGCAGCGCGTCGGTGGGCGCACCTGAAACTGCGGGCGGCGGCACGCTGGATTCGAGCACGCCCGCCTCGTCGGCAAGCTCCAGCTCGACGCGTTTCTGGAGCGCGGCATCGAACCACGCTCGCACCTGGTCACGACCGCGGCGCTGCACCAGGGCGGCATGGTCGGCACGCAGCCCCTCATCGGCAAGGATGGCGGCGTGGAAGCGGCGGAACACGGCGCCGCTGTGGTCGTCGAGTTCTTCCATCAGCTCCATGCCGGGTGCGAGGCCCAGCTCGGCCAGCAGGTCGAGCGGCGCGGCGCGCAACAGCTGCGAGAACCACGCATGGAAGGTGCGGATCTCGACGCTGCGCCCGCTCGCCAGCATGCTCTCGTACAAGCCGGCCAGCGCGGGCGCGAGGGCCTGCGCCTGGGCAGGCGCCACACCGCGCACTACCAGCTCACGTGCACGCTGCTCGTCGCTCATGTGAGGCGAGGCGAATTCGCGCAGCCAATCGTTCAGCCGCTCGCGCATCTCGCCCGCGGCCTTGCGGGTGAAGGTGATCGCCAGGATCTCGTGTGGCTTGGCGCCGTCGAGCAGGGCCCGCATGATGCGCGACACCAGCATCCAGGTCTTGCCCGCGCCGGCGCAGGCCTCGACGACCACGCTGCGCTGCGGGTCGCAGGCGATGGCATAGAACGCCTCGCGCGTCGTGGGTCGGCCGTTGGCCTGGTAGGCGGGCGCGGTCATCGGGTGGTCCAGTGGTCGCGGCGGCACAGACCGCGTGCTTCGCAGAATTCGCAGACCTGCCCTTCGCCGAGGGCCGGCATGCCGGCGCCTTGGCGGATGCGAGCGAGGTCGTGCCCCAGACCTTGCACCAGGGCTTGGGCGCTGGCTTCGACGTCGGGGTGCGAGATGGTTTCAATCTTGCGGCCGAGCGCGAGGTACATCGCCTGCAAGGGCACCTTGGTTTCGCCTTGCATCAGCGCGACATAGAACGCGAGCTGCGTGTCTTCCAGGGGTTGTTTCACTTTCTCTCGCAAGGCGCCGGCGCTGCCGGTCTTGTAGTCGATCAGCTCGATGGCTGCGCCCTGGTCATCGCGGACATGGTCAAGTCGGTCGATGCGGCCGTGCAGCGTGATGCCTTGCCATTCGGACGGCTGTGTCTCGCGATCGAGTTCGCCCTGCCACCAGTTCGCGCCTTGCGCGTCACGCTGATGCACCCAGGCGATGTAGCGCGGGGCAAGCTCGGCGAAGCCGGCTTCGAAGGGCAGGAAGTCTGCGTCGTCGAGGCCAAAGGCAACCTTCTGCTGATGCGCAACCGCCATCAGCTGTGCGCATTCCGCCTCGGCCGAATCAGGCCCCGTGCGCTGCTCGTGAAACGCCATCAGCACGGCATGCAACCACGTGCCGTAGTCGCGCTTCTCGATCTCGGCATCAAGCTCATCGGCCTCGCGCAAGCGCAGCAGATTCAGCGCGTAAAAGCGATAGGGGCAGGCGCGCAAGGCCTCGCAGGCGCTGGCCGAGAGCTTTGCCGGCAGCAAGGCGGCGGCGCTGGGTGACGGCATGTCGATCGGTGCCGGCGAAATGCGCTGCTCGTGTCGCGGATCGACCCACGGCGTGAAGGCCCTGCCGGCTCGCCGCAGCTGTAGCCCCAGGCGTTCGACGACCGGGCTTTGCGCCAGCGGCTCGGCACCTTCACTGCGGCGGTAGAACAAGCTGACCGGTGCGGCGCTAACGGCATGCGCAAAGGCCAGCGTCTCGGCGTTGCGCCGCTGCGCTGACGTGGGCACGCCGAGCGCCAGCGCCTGGGCGTCGTTCAACAGCGGCTGCGGCGCAGCAGCAGCGCCCAGATGGTGATCATCCGCCCCCGGAAAAACGATGGCCGCGAACGGCCGGAGCATCACGCGCGTCAGCGGTGTGATGACCACGCTAGGCTGCTCCGGCGGGGCTGCGGGAATGAAAGCAGCGTCTTCCAAGGCGCCATCGACCCACGCGTTGAAATCATCCAGCGCCATCATGGTCTGCGCTGCCTGCTGGCCCGACCATGCGGCCGGGTCCGCCAGCCGCAATACCTGCACGACTTGCGCGCCTGCCTCGTCAGCGGTCAAGGCGCCCCACATGCCGCTGTCTTTCAGTGCCGTTTGAAGCGCGCTCAACCACAAGGACAAAGGCTGCCGGCGTTCGACGGCCAAGCCTTGCAACACCGCCGTCGCGTTCGCATGCAGGTCGGCCGCAGCGGTGCTCAAGCGGGTGGCATCAATCGCGGTCGCACGGCTCCAGGCTTCGCGCCGACAAGCCGTTTCCAAGTCGACAACGGCTCGCCTTGCGTTCGACCAGGCGCCTGCCTTGAGCCAATCCAGCCAGAGATCGGTGGACGCGACGGGACTGGCGGCACGCAGCAGGCTCATGACCTGCGCAGCGGCGCGCGTGGTCGAGAGCTTCCAGCCGGTCTCGTCGAGCAGGCTCACCTGCTGGCGCTCGAGCAGCGCGCGCACGCGCCGCACCAGCACGCGGTCCTGCGCGACCAGGGCCACCGGCGCTTCGCCTTGCTGCAAATGCGCCAGCACCTGGGCTGCAGCACAGTCGGCTTCATGCTCGAAGCCGTCGCAGGCGGCGAGCGAAAGATGGGATGCAAGCGATGCGGCGATAGGCGCGTCGCAGTCCAGCACGAGACAGGCTGTCGACTCGGGCGCAGACGACAGCAATTGATGCGTGAGGGCGTCTTCCCCACCCGCCTGAACCACGATCCAAGCCGAAGGCGCCAGCGAAAACAGCGCGTCGGTCGGCCTCGGCGGCGCCAACGCAGCCCATTCGAGTGCCAGGCGCGCCAAGGCGCGCTCGCTGGCACCCGGGCCTCCTGAAGAGCCCAGCTGCTCGCGGCCCTGTTGCCAGTGGGCCGCTCGCAGATCCGGCCGGATGGCGGCTGCAGCCTTCGTCAGCGCATGGGCAGTCGCCACCACGGCGGTGACCGCCTCATCGAATGCCAGAGGGTCCTTGCGCACCCACGATTGAGAACGCAGCAGGCGCGCCGCATTCAGCCGGTCGGTGCTGACGTCGAGCGTGAGTTGCCCATCATCGGCGCGCGGTATTGGCCCGAGCGCAGCGGCCAGCGTTTGCGTGGTCTCGATGCGCGGCTGCCATCCGCCCTGTTGCACCCAAGCCTTGCGTGCGGGCGTGAGGTGCTGTGCAAACGGCACCAGCACGACGGCGGACCGCGGGTCAATGCCTCGGGTTTGTATCCATGCCGATGAATGAGCGGCGACATCACCCCAGCTTGCCGGTATTTCAAGGGACAAACGAGCTATCAACGCCATAGAGAGCCTGAGGATGCCGGGGACAACGGCGGAGGAGGCTTTGTGTCAGAATCATTCCGCCTTGCCGCTCGCAACGAGCAGCATCAGCCAGAGGACAAGACAATGAGCAGTGAATTGATCAAACACACCACCGATGCATCGTTCGACAGCGACGTGCTTCAGGCGAGCAAGCCCGTGCTGGTGGACTACTGGGCCGAATGGTGCGGCCCTTGCAAGATGATCGCGCCCATTCTGGACGAAGTGTCCAAGGATTACGACGGCCGCTTGCAAATCGCCAAGCTGAATGTGGACGAGAACCGCGATGTGCCTGCCAAGTTCGGTATTCGCGGCATCCCGACCCTGATGCTGTTCAAGGGTGGCCAGCTGGCCGCCACCAAGGTGGGCGCCTTGTCGAAAGCCCAGTTGACGGCGTTCCTCGACGGTCATCTATAATCAGGTCAATCGCGGTGGCAATGGCCACGGGCTCATGAGGCCCACCACACGCCACCGCACGTAGACTTAGCCACCACGCCCTTTGAGGCGCGTCGGTTCGGCCCCCACTCCAGCGTTTTGCATATCTGCTCGCAACGCGTGTTTCCATCTCGGCTTATCTAAGTCGCTGGTGGCTTCAACCGCAAAACACCAGACTTGGCTGATATCAGCCAACTGGGAATCACACCAGGGGCACCGCCCATGCATCTTTCCGAACTGAAAGCCCTCCACGTCTCTGCCCTCATCACGATGGGCGAAGAGCTGGAGATCGAGAACGTCGCTCGCATGCGCAAGCAGGAGCTGATGTTCGCGATCATGAAGAAGCGCGCCAAGGGCGGCGAGCAGGTGTTCGGCGATGGCGTGCTAGAAGTGCTGCCTGACGGCTTCGGCTTCCTGCGGGCCCCCGATGCGAGCTACATGGCATCGACCGACGACATCTATCTGTCGCCGAGCCAGATCCGACGCTTCAACCTGCACACCGGCGATGCCATCGAAGGCGAAGTTCGCGTCCCGAAGGACGGCGAGCGCTACTTTGCGCTGGTCAAGGTGGATCGTGTCAACGGCGTCACGCCTGAGGAGAGCAAGCACAAAATCATGTTCGAGAACTTGACGCCGCTGTTCCCCAAGGAACAGTTCAAGCTCGAACGCGATATCAAGAGCGAAGAGAACGTCACCAGCCGCATCATCGACTTGATCGCCCCGATCGGCAAAGGCCAGCGCGCCCTGCTGGTCGCGCAGCCCAAGACCGGCAAGACGGTGATGATGCAGCAGCTGGCGCATGCATTAGTGGCCAACCATCCCGAGGTCTACCTGATCGTGCTGCTCGTCGACGAGCGGCCGGAAGAAGTGACCGAAATGGTCCGCACCGTGCGCGGTGAAGTCATCAGCTCGACCTTCGACGAGCCCGCCGCCCGTCATGTGCAGGTGGCGGAAATGGTGATCGAGCGTGCCAAGCGCCTGGTCGAAATGAAGCGTGACGTGGTGATCTTGCTGGACTCCATCACCCGCCTCGCGCGCGCCTACAACAACGTGCTGCCTTCATCAGGCAAGGTGCTCACCGGCGGCATGGACTCCAATGCGCTGCAGCGCCCGAAGCGCTTCTTCGGTGCCGCACGCAACGTCGAAGAAGGCGGCTCGCTGACCATCATTGGCACCGCACTGGTCGATACCGGCAGCCGCATGGACGAAGTGATCTACGAAGAGTTCAAGGGCACGGGCAACTGCGAAATCCACCTCGACCGCCGCATGGCCGAGAAGCGCGTCTACCCCTCGATCTTGATCAACAAGAGCGGTACCCGCCGCGAAGAGCTGCTGCTGCAGCCTGAAATCCTGCAAAAGACCTGGATTCTTCGCAAACTGCTATACCCCATGGACGAGATCGAGGCGATGGAGTTCATTCTCGACAAGATGAAGTCGACGAAGAACAATCACGATTTCTTCGACATGATGCGGCGCGGGGGCTGACAGGCGTCGGCCCCATGGCATAATCGCGGGTTTTCCGCATTCTGGAAAGTGCGCTGAAGGGTTCAGCGTGGCTCCCGGTACTCACCGCGAAGAGGTTCCCATGAAAGACGGCATTCACCCCAACTACCGCGACGTTTGCTTCGTCGACCTGTCCAACGGCTTCAAGTTCGTGACACGTTCGTGCGCGCAAGCCAAGGAAATGATCAAGCTGGAAGACGGCCGTGAAGTGCCCCTCTTCAAGCTCGAAACCACCAGCGAATCGCACCCGTTCTATACCGGCACGCAGAAAAGCGTGGACTCCCTGGGCGGCCGCGTCGAGAAGTTCCGCAACAAGTTTGCGCATCTCAAGAAATAAGCGTCCAACGGGACACAGACAAAGGCAGCTTCGGCTGCCTTTTTCATTGGCGCAAGCGTTCATCCGACGGCCAAGTTGCTGCATCATCGCCGTCTGCTCAAATCCATGACACCTTGAACTCACCGAACCCTGCCCTCGTGACTGAGCGTGCGGCCAGTCGCCTGCCACGTGTCGCACTGTTGCTGCTATGCGCGGCCTACCTGCTGCCCGGCCTGTTCGGCCGCGATCCATGGAAGAGCGCCGACCTCATCGCCTTCGGCTACATGGTGAACATCGCGCAGAACCACACCTCATGGCTCTCGCCGATGGTTGGTGGGCTGCCAGCCGATGCGGCGCTTCTTCCCTATTGGCTGGGAGCATGTTTCATCAAGCTGTTAGGCCCATGGATGACCCCCGAGCTGGCCGCTCGTATCCCGTTCACCATTCTGCTCGGGCTGAGCTTTCTGCTGACCTGGTACAGCACCTATCACCTTGCCCGCACCGACGCGGCGCAGCCTGTGCCTTTCGCTTTTGGCGGCGAGGCACGCCCGACGGACTACGCCCGCGCTATCGCTGACGGCGCCTTGCTCGCCTTGATCGCATCACTCGGCTTGCTGCAGCTGGGCCATGAAACTACCCCTGAGCTCGTGCAACTGGCCAGTGTTGCGCTGTTTCTGTACGCGCTGTCGGCCGGCCCGTTCCGTCCCTGGCAAAGCCGCATCGCCGTACTCGCCGCCCTGCCCGCCTTGGCTGCCAGCGGTGCGCCCAGCATCGCGCTGCTGTTGGCCGCCGTAGGTGCCGTGGCCTGTGTGCGCTCCAGCTATGAGCCGGTACGGCGTTTCGTGACCTGGGTCGTGGCTTCTGCCGTTCTGGCTGCGTTGGTCGCCACGGCCTTGGGCGCCTGGGGCTGGAGGCTTCAGACCTACAACATCGCGGCCGAGATTCTCAGCATCTCCCGTCTCTTCGCTTGGTTCATGTGGCCAGCTTGGCCGCTGGCGTTGTGGACTCTCTGGCGGTGGCGCAACCACCTGCTGCATCGGCACATCTTCGTGCCACTGGGTTGCGCCCTGGTCGGCCTCGTCGCCTGCATCGCGATGGGTGGATCGGACCGCGCGTTGATGCTGGCGCTCCCGCCCCTGGCCGTGTTGGCCTCATTCGCGCTGCCCACGCTGCACCGCGGAACAGCCTCGGCGATCGACTGGTTCTCGGTCTTCTTCTTCAGTGCCCTGGCGATTGCAATCTGGGTTGTCTATCTCTCTGTCTACACCGGTATCCCAGCCAAGCCGGCAGCCAATGTGATGCGCCTCGCCCCCGGTTTCGTGCCGAGCCTCTCGCTCGTGGCCCTGGTCTTGGCTGCACTGGCCACCGTGGCTTGGTTGTGGCTGGTGCAGTGGCGCACCGGGCGCAATCGCCACCCGTTGTGGAAAAGCATGGTGCTGCCCGCCAGCGGCGTGGCTCTGTGCTGGCTATTGTTGATGACGCTCGGCCTGCCACTGTTCGACTACGCCCGCAGCTACAGGCCGCTGATCACCCGCATCGCGCAGTACGTGCCTCGAGACGCATGCATCGCAGCCCCCGGCATGACACGGGCACAGCTGGCCGCGCTGGAGTTCTTCGGCGACTACCGGGTTGACGGCACGGCGAGTGGAAGCAACACGCGTTGCGAGTTCTTGCTGCTGACCGAAACCGTCTCGCAGCGTGCGCAGGCGTCGCCGGGCTGGCTGCTCATGGCCCGTGAACAACGCCCTTCCGACAAGGAAGAGGTTATCGCGGTCTATCGGCGCAACAGCGAAAGCTTTACAGCCCGGTAGCTCTCGCGTTCGTCAGCCCGAAACAGCCTGATCGCTTGCGCGAGTGAAGCGCTTGGCATCAGCAGCGGGCTCGACAAGGCGCACACGCGCCGGCGGAAAAATCAGGCTGAAGCTCGACCCCTTCCCGGGCTCACTCTGCACATCGAGTTCACCGCCATGGCGCTGCACCACGTGCTTCACGATGGACAGCCCCAACCCCGTACCACCCGTCTCACGGGAACGGCTGCCATCAACACGGTAGAAGCGCTCGGTCAAGCGTGGGATGTGTTCGCGCGCCACGCCGATGCCGGTATCGCTCACGGTGATCTCACCGGAGCCGTCGTCACGCATGCGCCACGCCACGCCAATGCGGCCGCCCTCAGGCGTGTAGCGAACGGCGTTCGTCACCAGGTTGCCCACGGCACTCAACAACTCGCTCTCCGTGCCGGCCAATTGAGCCGCATCGGCGTCCGTCACAGTGAACTGGTGCCGCCCCATCGACAAGGCCGACGCGTCGGCATGCGCTTGCCCCAGCAGCTTGCCCACAGCCACCCAGCGATCGCTTGGTGGACGGCGGCTGCCTTCCAGCTGCGCCAACGTGAGCAGGTCACTCACCAGGGTCTGCATACGCTGCGTCTGCTGCGACATCAACACCAGCACGCGGCGCCGTTCCACTTCGGTGAGCGGCAGGTTGCTCATGGTCTCGATGAAGCCCGACAGCACTGTCAGCGGCGTGCGGATCTCGTGCGACACATTGGCCACGAAATCGCGCCGCATCGCATCGGAGCGCTCGCGCTCGGTCACGTCCAGAGACAGCACCAGCTTGAGCCCGTCGCCATACGGCCGAACGAGAACAGACAAGGTGCCGCGTCCGCGCGGCTCGGGGATCAGCACGGGCTCGCCGAATTCTCCAGCCTGCAGATAGGCCACAAAGGCCGGCGCACGCACGAGGTTGGTGACGCGCTGGCGGCGGTCTCGCGTCGGGTCCAGTCCGAAGTGGTCGGCGGCAATCGAGTTGCACCACGTGATCTGGTCGCCTTCATCGAGCAGCAGCACGCCGTTGGGTGAAGCCTCCATCGCGGACAAGAACTGCGCGAGACGCGTCTGCTCAAGCTCCATGCCCTTTTCGCGGCTGCGAATGGAGCGTTCGACGCGGTAGCCGATCTCGCCCCAGAAGCCTGTGTCACGCGGCGCCTGGCTTTCCAGCGTACCGCTCAACCAGTGAATGAGCCGGTAGCCGCGCAGCGTGTCGATCAGCGCCAGCACGCTCACGCCGATGGCGCCTCCCATCACCGAGCCCACCACGGGCGCATGCAATGGGTCTCCTGCCAGGAAACCGATGAAGCCGCCCACCGCCATCACGATGGCGCCGGTCAACAGTCGCGGTAGCAGCCAGTTCACTCGATTCAGGCAGACAGGGTCTGCACTTGCTGCGTCAGTCGGTAGCCCGCACCGCGCACCGTTTCGATCATGTGCGAGCAGTGCACGGGGCCCAGGGCTTCGCGCAGGCGCTTCACATGGACATCGACCGTGCGCTCCTCGATGAAGACATGGTCGCCCCACACGCGGTCGAGCAACTGCGAGCGGCTGTGCACGCGCTCGGGGTGCGTCATGAAGAAGTGCAGCAGGCGAAACTCGGTCGGGCCGAGGCGGACTTCCTGCCCATCGCGCGCCACGCGCCGCGTGGCCGGGTCGAGCTTGAGCAGCCCCACTTCCACCGCAGCGTCCAGCGCTTCGGGCGCCTTGCGGCGCAGCACGGCGCGGATGCGCGCCATCAGCTCATGCGTGGAGAACGGCTTGGTCAGGTAGTCGTCAGCCCCTGCGTCGAGCCCGGAGATCTTGTCCGACTCTTCGGCGCGTGCGGTCAGCATGATGATCGGCAACTCACGCGTGCGCGCTTGCGAGCGCCAGCGCTTGGCAAGCTGCAGGCCAGACTGGCCCGGCAGCATCCAGTCGAGCACCACGAGGTCGGGCAGCACCTTGTCGACTTGCTGCAACGCCTCGTCAGCGGTGGTCGATACCACCACCTCGTAGCCCGCGTGGCGCAGGTTGATCGAGATCAGTTCGGCTATGGCCGATTCGTCTTCCACCACCAGAACCTGGCTCATGGCAACTCCCTGTCCGTTGAGTACCCCGGCCGATCCGCAGAGCGGATGCAGGCCGGCTCGAGAGCGGCCTGGCGCTCGTTCCGTTTGGCGTGTCTTGCAGTCATGCTCACTTGACCATCGACTCCACGGTTTCCACCGGGTTGTGCCGCACGTCGGTGCCCTTGACGATGTAGATGATGACTTCAGCCAGGTTCTTAGCATGGTCACCTACACGCTCGATAGCCTTGGCCACGAAGATGAGGTCAATGCTCGATGAGATGGTGCGCGGGTCTTCCATCATGTAGGTGATGAGCTTGCGCATCAGTCCATCGAACTCCTGGTCGATCTGGTCGTCTTGCTTGAGCACTTCGACGGCCTTGGTGATGTCCAGCCGAGCAAACGCGTCCAGGGCCTTGCGCAACTGGGCGATGGCCAGTTCTGATTCGTACGCGAGGTCGTTCACCGGCAGGCGCAGGCGGCTCGACACGCCGGTGTTGATCAACCGCTGCACGGTGCGCGCAATGCGTGCGGCTTCGTCGCCCACACGCTCCAGGTTCGCGATCGTCTTGGAGATGGCAATCAGCAGGCGAAGATCGCGCGCCGTGGGCTGGCGCCGCGCAATGATGGTCGACAGATCACGGTCGATCTCGATCTCCATCGCGTTCACCCGCTCTTCGTTGCGCAGCACTTCGGTGGCGACGTCGCCGCTGAAGTTGGTGAGCGCATAAACGGCCTGGGCCACCTGTGACTCGACCAAGCCGCCCATCTCCAGAACGCGTGTGGAGATACCGCTGAGTTCGGTGTCGAATTGCGTGGACAGATGCTTTTCACTCATGTTGGCTCCTTGGTGGCCTCTGGTATCAGCCAAACCGGCCGGTGATGTAGTCCTCGGTGTCCTTCTTCTTCGGCTTCATGAAGAGCTCAGCCGTCGGGCCGAACTCGATCAGGTCACCCAGGTACATGTAGGCGGTGAAGTCAGAGCAACGTGCAGCCTGCTGCATGTTGTGCGTGACGATGACGACGGTGTAGTCGTTCTTCAGTTCGTGGATCAGTTCTTCGATCTTGCCGGTGGAGATCGGATCCAGTGCCGAACAGGGTTCGTCGAGCAGCAGCACTTCGGGTTTGATCGCAATGCCGCGTGCGATGCACAGGCGCTGCTGCTGGCCACCCGACAGGCCTGAGCCGCTTTGATTGAGCTTGTCGCGCACTTCATTCCACAACGCGGCCTTCTTCAACGCCCACTCGACGCGTTCGTCCATCTCCACGCGTGGCAGCGTCTCGAACAGGCGAACACCGAAAGCGATGTTGTCGTAGATCGACATCGGGAACGGCGTCGGCTTCTGGAACACCATGCCGATCTTGGCGCGGATGAGCGAGACGTCCTGCTTCGACTTCAGGATGTTCTCGCCATCGATCATGATCTCGCCTTCAGCGCGCTGCTCAGGATAGAGCTCGAACATGCGGTTGAAGGTGCGCAACAGCGTCGATTTCCCGCAACCCGAGGGGCCGATGAAGGCCGTGACCTTCTTCTCGGGAATCTCAAGGTTGATGTGCTTGAGCGCATGAAACGCGCCGTAGTAAAAGTTCAGGTCGCGAACCGCCAGCTTCGGCTTTTCGGTCACGCCAAATTCGACTTTGGTGTCCATGTTCTGCGAACTCCGGAATCAGTGTTTGTTGCGGAAGAAAACCCGCGCCATGATGTTGAGCGTCAGCACGCCGAGCGTGATGAGGAATACCCCTGCCCATGCCAACTTCTGCCAGTTCTCATACGGGCTCATCGCGAACTTGAAGATGGTCACCGGCAGGCTGGCCATGGGTGCCGCGAGGTTGGTCGTCCAGAACTGGTTCGACAAGGCAGTGAACAGCAACGGCGCTGTCTCGCCCGCAATGCGCGCCAGCGCCAGCAGCACACCGGTGATCACCCCAGCCCGTGCAGCCTTCAACGTGATCGTCATGATGACGCGCCACTTCGGCGTGCCTAGGGCGTAGGCCGCTTCCCGCAATGAGTTGGGGATCAGCGTCAGCATGTTTTCGGTGGTGCGGATCACCACCGGAATGACGATCAACGACAGGGCCAGAATGCCGGCCATCGCCGAGAACGACTTGACCTGCGCAACCACCACCGAATAGATGAAGAGACCGATCACGATGCTCGGTGCTGACAACAGGATGTCGTTGATGAAGCGCGTGGCACTGCCCAGCCATGTCTTCTGTCCGTACTCGCCGAGATAGATGCCTGCAAGCACACCCACAGGGGTGCCGACCGCAGTGGCTAGGCCCACCATCACCAGCGAGCCGAAGATCGCGTTGGCCAGGCCACCGGTTTCGGCTTGCGGCGGCGGCGTCATTTGGGTGAAGGTGTCGAGGTTCAAACCGCCCAGACCCAGGCGGATGGTCTCGAACAAGATCCAGAACAGCCAGAACAAGCCGAAGGCCATGGCGGCGAGCGACAGCGTCAGCGCAATCGCGTTCACTGTCTTGCGCCGGCGGTGCTTAGCGAGGCGGCCAGCGTCCATCGCGATGAAGTTGTTGGTGCTCATGTGCGGGTCCCCTCGCCCTTCTTCAGACGAGACAGCAGCAGCCTGGAGAACGACAAGACCACGAAGGTGATGAAGAACAGCACCAAGCCCAGGTAGATCAGCGAAGCCTGGTGAAGGCCCTCGCCGGCTTCGGCGAACTCGTTGGCCAATGCGGAAGAAATGCTGTTGGCTGCCTCGAACAGCGACAAGCTGTTGAGCTGGTTGAAGTTGCCAATCACGAACGTCACGGCCATGGTCTCGCCGAGTGCCCGGCCGAGCCCGAGCATGATGCCGCCGACCACACCCGTCTTGGTGTACGGCAGCACCACCTTGAACACAACCTCCCAGGTCGTGGAGCCCAAAGCGTACGAAGACTCCTTCAGCATGGCAGGTGTCACGTCGAACACATCGCGCATCACCGAGGCGATGAACGGGATGATCATGATCGCGAGGATGATGCCGGCCGACAGGATGCCAATACCCACCGGCGCGCCGGACACCAGCGTGCGCAGCACCGGCACGTTGACCAGCAAGGCCTGCAGCGGCTGCTGCACATAGGTGGAGAGCACGGGGCTGAACACCAGCAGACCCCACATGCCATAGACGATGGACGGCACCGCGGCAAGCAACTCGACGGCAATGCCCAAGGGGCGGCGCAGCCAGCCTGGAGAGAGTTCAGTGAGGAACAGCGCAATGCCGAAGCTCACCGGCACCGCGATCAGCAGCGCAATGAGCGAGGTCATCAGCGTGCCGTAGATCATGACCAGGCCGCCGTACTTGTTCTGCACGGGATCCCACTCGCTGGTCCACAAGAAGCTCAGGCCGTATTCTCGGATGGCCGGTGCGGCACCGTAGAGCAGCGAGGCAATGATGCCCGCCAACAGCAGCAAGGTGAGGATGGCGGCGCCGTGCGCGAGCACCGAGAACACCGTGTCGGCCCACGGCGCAGACCGCCGATCCGAAGGCGGGTGCCCCAACGGGTCAGAGCGTTGCATCTTGTCTGGCTCGTAGTGAGATGCAGGAAGTGTAGCGGCCACGGCCCCTCCGTTAGGCACGCGGTGACGCCCGTTGACAGGCGCTCACCGCAGTCGATCAATGCTCTGTTCACCTCACTTGAACGCGACTTGCTTGCCCGTCGCGTCCTTGATCTCGGCCCACTGCTTGCGCACCAGATTCTTCACCGCATCAGGCAGTGCCACGTACTCGAGGTCACCGGCGGCTGCATCACCGTTGGTGTAGGCCCATTCGAAGAACTTCAGCGAAGCAGCAGCCTGGGCAGGCTTGTCTTGCGCCTTGTGCATCATGATGAAGGTGGCGCCGGTGAGCGGCCACGCATCCTTGCCGGCCTGCTCGGTCAGCACCTGGTAGAAGCTCTTGTTCCAGTCGGCACCAGCTGCTGCAGCCTTGAAGTTGATGTCGTCTGGCGAGACGAAAACGCCGTCCTTGTTCTTCAGCTGGGTGTAGGTCATCTTGTTCTGCTTCACGTAGGCGTACTCGACATAGCCGATCGAGTTGGGCAGGCGATTGA
>Ga0307515_10005964_pt1 | contig 24538 bp, 20 predicted proteins | sample 17_EM_MG_FD_194513 | JGI IMG/M metagenome (GOLD analysis project Ga0307515, IMG submission 194513) | Populus trichocarpa ectomycorrhiza microbial communities from riparian zone in the Pacific Northwest, United States - 17_EM | ecosystem: Host-associated > Plants > Roots > Unclassified | place... | reverse complement strand
GGCACCGCACGCTGCAGCTGCGCGCCGTCGGCATCGCCGAATGGATGATGGGTGCCAACCGCGCAGACCGCAGCACGGTGCACACCGCGCTGTACCGCCAACGTCTGCCCGACCAGAAACTCACCGCGCTGCTCAGCACGCAGTGCGACCGCGCAGCGGGCTACGGCGACGGCACGGCCTTCCTCGGCATCGCGGGTGCGGCCGACGAAGCCGAAGACTGGACCTGCGACCGGCGCGAGTGTTTCGACGCGCGCGGCCGACTGGTGCTGCCCGACCACTTCGGCAAGCAGCAAGGTGCGGGCCTCGACCCATGCGCCGCGTTGTCGACGCGCATCACGCTGGAAGCCGGCGAATCGGTGGAGCGCGTGTTCCTGCTGGGTTATGCCGACACGCCCGATGCCGCGCGGCAACTCGCCACGCTGGCCGCTGCCACGCCGGCAGTGAAGCGCATCGAGCAGGTGCGCGAGCGCTGGGACGAGTTGCTCGATGCCACCACGGTGAAGACGCCCGACCCATTGTTCGACGCGATGGTGAACCGCTGGCTGCTGTACCAGACGGTGGGCTGCCGCATGTGGGCCAAGGCCGGCTTCTACCAGGCGGGCGGTGCCACCGGCTTTCGCGATCAGCTGCAAGACGCGATGGCACTCGCCTGGGCCGCACCGCAGATGCTGCGCGAGCAGATCGTGCTCGGCGCGTCGCGCCAGTTCGCCGAAGGCGACGTGCAGCACTGGTGGCATGCGCCTACCGGCGCCGGCGTGCGCACGCATTTCTCGGATGACTTGCTGTGGCTCGCCCATGCCTGCGTGCACTACCTGCGCGCCACCGACGACACCGCGCTGCTCGACGAGCGCGTGCCATTCCTTGAAGGCGCCGGCATTCCCGAAGGTGCTGAAGACGCGTACTACACGCCCAGCGTCAGCGTGCGCGATGCGACCGTCTACGAACACGCCGCGCGTGCCATCGACCGCAGCCTGCATGTCGGTGCCAACGGCCTGCCGTTGATGGGCACCGGCGACTGGAACGACGGCATGAACCGCGTCGGCCACGAAGGGCGCGGCGAATCGGTGTGGCTGGGCTGGTTCTTGTGCCAACTGGTGGCCGACTTTGCGCCGATCGCGCGTGCTCGCGGCGACGAGCCACGCGCCATGCGCTGGGAAGATGCGGCGGCCGGTTGGCGAACAGCACTCAACGGCCCCGCATGGGACGGCCAATGGTTCAAACGAGCCTTCTTCGACGACGGGCAATCGCTCGGCTCGCATGCCAACCCCGAAGCCCGCATCGACCTGATTGCGCAAGCCTGGAGCGTGCTGTCCAAGAGCACGCCAACAGCCATGCAGCGCATGGCGATGACGGCCGTCGAAGAACACCTGGTGGATCACGACACCGGCCTGATCAAACTGCTCGACCCGCCGCTCGCGCATGCCGAACCGAGCGCAGGCTACATCCAGGCCTACCCGCCGGGGGTGCGCGAAAACGGCGGGCAGTATTCGCATGCCGGCGTGTGGGCGCTGATGGCGCAGGCCGAGCTGGCCTCTTCGCCGAACGCCCAGATCAGCACGCGCGATGCCGGTGACCTGGCCTACCGCTACTTCACCTACCTGAGCCCAGCGCACCGCAGCAAGCACCCGACGCATGGCCCGGCGTACGCCATCGAACCGTACGTGATGGCGGGCGATGTGTACACGCAAGCGCCCTATGTCGGGCGCGGCGGCTGGAGCTGGTACACGGGTGCAGCCGCATGGCTGCACCGTGCGGCGATCGGCTCGATCCTTGGCTTGCGCCAGGGTGCCCATGAACTGAGCTTCGCGCCCTGCCTGCCTTCGCACTGGCCGCAGGCGGAGCTGACGCTGCGGCGCGAAGGCCGCACGATGCGCTTCATCCTGATCCGTGCCACTGCGCGGGCAGCACTCGAGGCAACTGCCTCGCTGCAGGCGCGGCTGCTGCAGCCTGGCGAGCCACTCGCATGGCGCGAACTGACGGGCGACACCTGCTTCGTCGTCCCCTTGCTGGGCGAGCCAGCTGCGGTGCCCGCACCTCTCGCAGCCTTGCACACCTGAGGCTCACAGCAGTCTGCGGTGCCGTCCTACACGCTCAGGTGCTGGGCGCCGATGGTTTCCGCGATACAGGATTCATAAAGTCGACACAGTGAATCCAGAAGTCGATCAGAACCATCCTGAGCCACTCACCAGCCAAGGAAATCCAATCATGGGCAGCCAAGAAACCAACGTGAAACAGATGTCGATCGCCGGCCACTCGCCGATGCAACTGGACGAGGCCGCCCTCGACGCAGCCAAGCACAGCCTTGATGACGCCGCACTGACGCCGAGCTACGGCCCATGGCGTGCCGACATCGTGAAGCTGCTGAACGATTCCCTCGCCACCGAACTGGTGTGCGTGCTGCGCTACAAGCGCCATCACTTCACCGCCGTGGGCATGGCCTCGCCGAAGATCGCCGACGAGTTCCTGGTGCATGCGAACGAAGAATCGGCACACGCCGACCGCATCGCCAAGCGCATCGTGCAGCTCGGCGGCAAGCCGGATTTCTCGCCCGACACGCTGACGCAGCGCAGCCACGCCGACTACGACGAGTCGGAAGACCTGAAGGCCATGATCAAGGCCAACCTGATCGCCGAACGCGTGGCCATTGAGGCCTACAGCCAGCTCATCGCGTTGATCGGCGACAAGGACAGCACCACGCGCCGCCTGCTCGAAGACATCTTGAGCGACGAGCAGCAACACGCCGAGGAGTTGTCGGACTGGCTGTCCTGAGACGCGAACGATTTCTGCCCATCGGGTGGTGGGCCACGGAACCACCCGCACGTACAACAACTTCGCAAACCGATAGGAGCTACACCATGATCATCCGCAACACACTCATCGCCGCCATGACGGCCGTCGCCCTGCTCGCCACCGCTGGCTGCGCCGTGACGCGCAAGCAGGAAACCGTGGGCGCCTATGTCGATGACGCCGCGATCACCACCGCCGTGAAGGCGCGCTACGTCGACAACAAGCAAGTCGATGCCAGCAGCATTCGCGTCGAAACGCTGAACGGCACCGTGATGCTGTCGGGCTTTGCCAAGAACGGCGGTGAAAAGACCACCGCTGAAGAGCTGGCCTGGAAGGTCAATGGCGTGAAGGCCGTGAAGAACGAGATCTCGGTTCGCCCGTAACACGAGCGAGCGCGGGAAAGGAGCGGCTTATGCACTGGGATCGCATTCAAGGCCGGTGGAGACAGATCACCGCCCAAGCGAGAGAGCAGTGGGACCTGTTGACGACTGAAGACTGCCACAGCGTCAACGGTCACCGTGAACGGCTCGCCAGCAAGATCCAGGAACGCTATGGCGTGACCCGGGAAGAAGCCGAAAGGCAGGTCGTCGAGTGGCAACGCTCGGCGAGCGAGTCCTGGTTCAAGAAAGACAAGCACCACGCCTGAGCCGCGCTTTACCATCCAGACCCCGGGTTCGCATGCGAACGCCGGGGTTTTTTACGACCGCTTCCATGACCGCACCCGACAACAACAGCAGCAGTGAGGAGGTAGCCGACGCCGCGCCGGCGCGCGAGGACGATCTCCCACCGAGAGAGCGCGCGAGCGCAGCCGCCAACCTGATGGCCACGCTCGCCGTCATCGCCGGGCTGTGGTGGGGTCAGCGCTTCCTGGTCCCGCTGGCCGCGGGGCTGATGCTGGTCATGCTGGTGACGCCCTTGTCCGTGTGGCTTGAGCGCAAACTGCACAGCCGCGTGGCGGCCACCGTGCTGACCCTGAGCCTCGTGATGGGCGCGCTGGCCGCCGGCGCGATGGCCTTTGGCGGCCAGCTGATTCGCGTGGCCGAGCGCGCACCCGAGATGATCAGCATGGCGGCGCAACAGCTGGCCGACCGCGACCCGGCCACCGACTCGGTGCTGATGCGCGTGCGCGATGCGCTGCAAGAGCTCGACCGCGCCGCCGACCGCGTGATGGCCGCCAAGCCGCCGACCACACGTCGGCGTGCGGCCCCGGTTGCCGCTGCCGCGTCGAGCGCAGCGCCGAACAACAACATCACAGCAGGTGCAACCGTGGCCTTGCGCGAAACGGCCGTTACCGGGTCGAGCGCGCTCATCGCCTTTGCGAGCAACCTCAGCATCATCTTCTTCATCGCGTTCTTCGTGCTGCTGGGCGGCAGGCAGCTGAGCGAGCGCTTCCTGGGCCTGTGGGGCAGCCAACCCGAAGTGCATGCACGCGCGCAGAGTGCGCTGCTCGAAAGCGCCCGGCAGATCCGCATCTACGCCGGCGTGCTGTTGATCACCAACACACTGATCGGCGCGGCGGTGTGCGTGGCGTTCTCACTCGCCGGCCTGCCCGATGCAGTGGGCTGGGGCGTGACCGCCGCCGTGCTGCACGTGGTGCCCTACCTCGGCATGGCCTTGCTCACCGGTCTCGGCGCCAGCGAGACCTTTCTCGCCCATGGCACGCTCGGGTCGGCGCTGGGCATGGCCGCATTCCTGGTCACCCTGTCGACCGTCATTGGCACGATGGTGGCAGCCTGGCTCCAAGGACGCGCCGCCAAGATGAACGCCGCCGCCGTCTTCATCGGCCTCGTCTTCTGGGGCGCCCTCTGGGGCATCTGGGGCCTCTTCCTCGGCCCGGCACTGGTGGTGCTGCTCAAGGTCGTGGCCGAACACACCCGATCCGGTGTGCGCCTGGCCAAGCTGATGCAAGGCTAAAGAACGGGCGTGATCAAAAGCGACCGTACAAGCGAAGCGAAGTACACATCAAGCAACGCCCGCGGAACCGGCTTTGCCGGGCCGCCAGGCGGCGCCCCCTGGGGGCAGGAGCGCCAGCGACTGGGGGGCTAATCAGTCATCCAGGCCAAGCTCCTGAATCTTGCGCGTGATGGTGTTGCGCCCGATGCCGAGCTTCTGCGCGGCCTCGATGCGGCGACCGCGTGTGATCTCGAGCGCGGTGTGGATCAGCTGCGCTTCGAACTTGCGCGTGAGTGTGTCCCACACCTCGGGGATACCGGCCTGCAGCATGCTGCGTGATTCACGCTCGAGGTCGAGCAGCCAGTTGGGGTTGACCGGCGCCGCTTCGACGACGGGCTGCGCCATCACGGGCGCAGCTGGCGCTGCCGCCCATGCCACCGGAACCGGTGCAGAAGCCACCGCGACGGGCTCTGCAGCGTCCATGGCCACCGGTGCGGCAACGCTGCGCGAAGGCGGCGCATCGCCCAGCAGTTCGGGCGGCAGATCCTTGGGTTCGATGACCTGCGCCGGCGCCATCACGGTGAGCCAGTGGCAGATGTTCTCGAGCTGGCGCACGTTGCCGGGAAAGTCGAATTGCATCAGTCGCGCCAGCGCGGCATCGGTGATGCGCTTGGCTTCGACGCCGAGTTCCTTGGCGCTCTTCTGCAAGAAGAAACGCGCCAGCGACGCCACGTCTTCACGCCGCTCGCGCAATGCCGGCAAGCGCAGGCGAATCACGTTCAGGCGGTGGAACAAGTCTTCGCGGAACGCACCGAGCTTCACGCGCTCTTCGAGATTTTGATGCGTGGCGGCGATCACCCGCACGTTGCTGCGCAGCGGGTTGTGGCCGCCCACGCGATAGAACTGGCCGTCGCTCAGCACACGCAGCAGGCGCGTCTGCAGATCGAAGGGCATGTCGCCGATTTCGTCAAGGAACAGGGTGCCACCATCGGCTTGTTCGAAGCGGCCGCGGCGTGTGGTCTGCGCGCCGGTGAAAGCGCCGCGCTCATGGCCGAACAGTTCGGATTCGAGCAGGTCCTTCGGAATGGCCGCGGTGTTGATCGCGACGAACGGCCCTGCGGCACGGGGGCTGTGCTTGTGCAGCGCATGCGCCACGAGCTCCTTACCGGAACCCGACTCGCCGGTGATCAGCACGGTGACGATGCTCTGGCTCAGGCGGCCGATGGCACGAAACACATCTTGCATGGCCGGCGCCTGGCCGAGCATCTCGGGCATTTGCGCAATGCGCTCGTCGCGCACTTCTTCGCGCATGCTTTCATCCACCGCGCGGCGGATGAGTTCGACCGCCTTGGGCACGTCGAAGGGCTTGGGCAGGTATTCAAAGGCGCCGCCCTGGAAGGCGCTGACGGCGCTGTCGAGATCGGAGTAGGCCGTCATGATGATGACGGGCAGGCCGGGCTGGCGCTCCTTGACCTTGGTCAGCAGCTCGATGCCCGAACCGCCGGGCATGCGGATGTCGGACACGAGCACCTGAGGCACATCGTCTTCGAGTGCGGCCAGCACGTCGCGGGCATTGGTGAAGCTGCGGACCGCCAGGTCTTCGCGCGCCAGGGCCTTCTCCAACACGAATCGGATGGATTGGTCGTCGTCAACGATCCAGATGGGTTTCATGCCCTGCCTGTGGTTGGGCCGCTGGCCCCTCGCTTTTGGCTCAGGGCAGCGGTATCACGATCTTGAAAATGGTCTGGCCCGGTTCACTCACGCATTCAATCACGCCCTGGTGTTGCTGCACGAACGTTTGCGCCAATGTGAGCCCCAAGCCTGACCCGCCATCGCGCCCCGATACCAGCGGGTAAAAAATGCGATCCCGAATCGACTCCGGGATACCCGGGCCGTTGTCTTCAATATGCAATTCCAGTGCCAGTCGGTAGCGCTGCTTGCCCAGGGTCATCTGGCGTGCAATGCGGGTGCGCAGGGTGATGCTGGCGTCGCCTTTCTGGATGCGCTCGGCCAGGGCCTGCGCCGCGTTGTGCGCGATGTTGAGCACGGCCTGGATCAGCTGCTCGCGGTCGCCGCGGAAGTCGGGGATGGAGATGTCGTAGTCGCGCTGCACCGTCAGGCCCCGGGGGAACTCCGCCAGGATCAGCGAACGAACACGCTCGCAGACCTCGTGGATGTTCACGTCGCTCACCACGTGCGGCTTGCGGTGTGGCGCCAGCAGCCGGTCAACCAGCGCCTGCAGGCGATCGGCCTCCTGGATGATGACCTGGGTGTACTCGGTGAGTGCGCGCGACTCGACTTCCATCTCGAGCAGCTGTGCCGCCCCGCGAATGCCGCCCAACGGGTTCTTGATCTCGTGGGCCAGGTTGCGGATCAGCTCCTTGTTGGCCTGGGCCTGACCAAGCGCGCGTTCTTCGCGGTCCTGGCGGGTTTGCTGTTCGATTTCGACCAGCTCGACAACGACTTGGTCGCCGCGGTCCATCTGGTTGACGATCACGTGCACCGGCAGCGGTTCGCTGTGGATCGAGGCGGGTCGGCGCAACAGGGCCTCGAAACGGCTCGTGGCGAAGTCGTTGCGCGCCACGGCGGCCACGGTTTCGCGGACCACGTTGGCGTCGACGAACCACTCGAACAACGAGCCGCGCAGCACGCTGCGCCGGGACAGCCCGAGCACATGCTCGAACGCGGCGTTGGCGAACAGGCAATGCCCTTCGCGATGCACCACCGCCACCATGGTGGCGAGGTGGTCGAAAGCCTGGAATGTCAGAAGCTGGCCGGCAGGGTGGGCCGGTCGGGGGCTGGCCGAGCTCACTGCAGCTTGCCGAGTTCGCGCTTGAGGGCGGCGACGTCGCTTTCCTTGCGGGCAATGCTGGCCTTCATCTCGGCAACCCGGTCCAGGTACTTCTGGTAATTCTTCTCGTCGCCGTTGCGATCGGGCTGGCCGGCGTTGTATTCCTTTTGGAGCGCGGCCAACGCATCTTCTTCCTTCTTCAACTCGCTCTCCAGAATGCGACGTGCGTCGGTATCGCGCGCCTTCTGCTCGTTGGCCTCGACACGCGAACCTTCACTGCCACGCGAGCTGGGTACCGGCGTGCCGGGGCGTGGCTTGACGGACTGGATCACCGTGATCGGTGCGCCTTCGAGCGTGCGGCAGCCTTTGTCCTTGGCTTCCTTGGCTGACAGGGTGTCGGTATAGAGCACCGGGTTGCCGGGGCAGCGATACACGGGCTTGCTTGAGTCGGAGCCCTGTGCCCAGGCCGGCAGCACCGCGAGCGCCGCCAGCATCGGCAGCAGGTATTTCTTGATTCGCACTGAAGTCATGTTTCACCTCTGCCTCTGTAACGCGGGCACCAGCGCGCCGGGTGACAGGGCTTTGCCCGGGATTGTGTCCGATTGCCCGAACAGCCCCAAGCAGCAGCCTGCACAACAAAAAAGGGACGGCATCGCCGTCCCTTGGACACTGCAAAACCCTTGCGGGTTCAGAGCGTGTAGTACATGTCGAACTCGACCGGGTGAGTGGCCATGCGGAAGCGGGTCACTTCCTGCATCTTGAGGTCGATGTAGGCGTCGATGTACGCATCAGTGAACACGCCACCCTTGGTCAGGAAGGCGCGGTCCTTGTCGAGGCATTCGAGTGCCTGGTCCAGGCTGTGGCAGACGGTCGGGATCTTCGCGTCTTCTTCCGGCGGCAGGTGGTACAGGTCCTTCGTGGCGGCTTCGCCCGGATGGATCTTGTTTTCCACGCCGTCGAGACCGGCCATTAGCAGGGCCGAGAAGCCCAGGTACGGGTTCATCAAAGGATCGGGGAAGCGCGTCTCGACGCGGCGACCCTTGGGGTTCGCAACGTGCGGGATGCGGATCGATGCCGAGCGGTTCTTCGACGAGTACGCCAGCTTGACCGGCGCTTCGAAGCCAGGCACCAGGCGCTTGTACGAGTTCGTGCCGGGGTTGGTGATCGCGTTCAGCGCCTTGGCGTGCTTGATCACACCGCCGATGTAGAACAGCGCGAATTCCGACAGGCCTGCATAGCCGTCACCGGCGAACAGGTTCTTGCCGTCTTTCCAGACCGACTGGTGCACGTGCATGCCGGAGCCGTTGTCGCCAACGATGGGCTTGGGCATGAAGGTCGCCGTCTTGCCATAGGCGTGGGCGACGTTCTGGATCACATACTTTTGCAGCTGGACCCAGTCGGCGCGCTGCAGCAGCGTGCTGAACTTGGTGCCGATTTCCATCTGGCCGGCGTTGGCCACTTCGTGGTGATGCACTTCGCAAGGAATGCCCAGCGATTCGAGCACCAGGCACATCTCGGAGCGCATGTCTTGCATGCTGTCGACCGGAGGCGTCGGGAAGTAGCCCCCCTTGACGGACGGGCGGTAGCCCGAGTTGCCGTGCTCGTATTCCTTGCCGGTGTTCCAGGCAGCTTCTTCGGATTCGATCTTCGAGAAGCAGCCCGACATGTCGTTGCCCCAACGAACGCTGTCGAACACGAAGAATTCGGGTTCCGGGCCGAAGAAGGCGGTATCGCCCAGGCCCGTGGACTTCATGTAGGCCTCGGCGCGCTTGGCCAGCGAACGCGGGTCGCGCTCGTAGGGCTTGCCGTCAGCCGGCTCGACCACGTCGCAGGTCAGGATGAGCGTGGGCTCTTCGAAGAACGGGTCGATGTTGGCGGTGTTGGGGTCGGGCATGAGCTGCATGTCCGAGGCTTCGATGCCCTTCCAGCCGGCGATCGAGGAGCCGTCGAATGCGTGGCCGCCCGTGAACTTGTCTTCATCAAAGTGGGAGACAGGCACGGATACGTGCTGCTCTTTGCCGCGGGTGTCGGTAAAACGGAAGTCGACGAACTTGACTTCGTTTTCCTTCACCATCTTCATCACGTCGGCAACGGTCTTGGCCATCAGGGGACTCCTAGCGAGATGCTTTTGTGGGGGTGGGATTGGGTGTAGAGCCGGCCGTTTCGAGCTCAGCGGGGCCTCGAAAATGCGCACAGGAATGTAGCAGAAAGCATGCCCGCGACTGACGGCCGAAACAAGCGTATGGCCCGCGCGCGGCTCTTGGTGCGAACAGCCCTCCAGAGCCTCAATCTCACACCTCCATGGTGCGACAGAATGCACCAATTTAGGACTCACAGGAGAAAGCTTAGCGCACCATCTCGGGGCCGAGTTCGGCCCCATGCGCCCTCAGCCCTTCCAGCATGTGGTGGTAGGCGGCAGCCATCTGCTCGGCGTCCTGCCCCTTGACACCCAGTTCAATGTGCCGGCCCCAAGTCGGATGGTCGACGCTCGGCAGGCTGAACACCTTGATGCCCGCGAACTTCGATTCGATGCTTTCCATCAGCGGCGTGAGCGTGGCCTCCATGGCACCGAAGACGATCACCGATTGCTCGCGCTGGACCTGCGAGCAGTGCGCGTGGGCGTGATGTTCGTCGAGCACCCACTCGATCATGGGCCAGGCCATCACGGGAAAGCCGGGCACGAAGTAGACGCCGCCGCCCGAATCGAAGCGCATCGAGAAGCCGGCGATCTTGTTGTATGGGTTGGGAATGATCTCTGCGCCCTGCGGGAAAACGCCCATGTTGAGGCGATGCTGGTTGTCGCTGCGCTCAGGCTCGTAAGGCTTGCCCTGCTCGGCCGCGGTATCGCGCATGCGCTCGTAGATGAGATCGCGCGCCTGCGGGTGCAGGGCCATCGGCACGCCGAGCGCACGTGCGGCGCACTGGCGGGTGTGGTCATCGGGCGTGGCACCGATACCGCCGCAGGAGAACACCACATCGCCGTTTGCACGGGCAGCGGCAAACGCATCGTTCAAGTCGGCAGTGATGCGATCGGGGTCATCGCCCACGTAACGTGCCCAGCTGAGCTGCAGGCCTCGCGCGGCGAGGAGGCTGATCACCTTCGGCAGGTGCTTGTCTTCGCGTTTGCCGGAAAGGATTTCGTCGCCAATGATGATCAGACCGAAGTTCATGGAGATCCTTAAAGGGGCGGCAGAGGCAGCATGGGCTCGGGTTCGTTCACGGCCACCGGCGGTACCAGCGCCGCCGCAGCCTCTTGCCCGGCGCGCAGCAGCGCCAGCGCGGCCAACGCATAGTGAGCGAACCACAGCGCCGAAAACGCGAAGACCAGGGTGTAAATCCAGATCGCGATGGGCACCAGCACCGGCGCCAGCGCAATGAACATCGCACCCGACACCCACAGCACCGATGGGGCAGCACCGAGATAACCCGTCACCACGCCGATGACCAGCAGGCTCGCTCGGTGACGGCGGATCAGCTCGCGGCGCTCCTCTTTGCTGGCGTGATCGGCCAGCATGTCGTAGCTCATCACGCGGTAGGTCAGCCAGCCCCAGATCAACGGCGGCACAACCAGCACCACCGGCGGGATCAACCAGAACGGCACCGAGACCACGAGGGCGAGTAGCGCAATCACAGTGGCCGTGAAGCTGACGAACAGGCTGCCCGCAATGGACCCGCCATGCCGCTGCTCCAGCATGGGAAAGCGGCGCCTGGCCACCAGCTTCAGCATGGCCGGCGCCATCAGCAGGGCCACCGACAGCAGTGACAACACCACCAGCACCGGCGTCGCGAGGAAGATCACGACCATGGGTGCCAAGACCGCCTTGAGCCCGCCCATGCCGATGTTGTTCAGCCACGTGAACAAGACACTGAGCAGGTCCCACGACTCGAATGCGTCGCGCACCGCGTCCATCGCAGGTTCCCAGAAAAAGTAGCTCAGCCCGAAGGCCAGCCCGACCATCAGGATCAGCGGCAACAGCGAAAGGAAGATGACCCGCGGATGCGCGCAATAGGCAGCGGCACGCCAAGCCGAATCGAACAAAGGTTTCATGACGGCGAGGATACGTGACGCACTTCGCCCAACCCGTCACCTTCGCCCGAAGACACGCTGCAACCCGAGCCACTGCTGGGCCCAGAAGCCGCGGCCATAGTCGCGCCCGCCCTCTTCGGGCAACTGGTCGCGAATGCCTGTGGGGTCGTAGCGCAACTCGAAGTTGGCGGTGCGGAAAAGGATGTCCCACACCGGGAACAGCACCGCGAAGTTGTGGCCGCCCAGCGTGCCGCGGCCTTGCGATTCGTGGCCGAGGCCAATGCTGTGATGCAACCGGTGGTAGCGAGGACTGACGAGCACGCGCTCGAATACCGGGCCGAACCACATCCGCACGTTGGCGTGAGACAGGCTCTCGAGCAACTGCGCGCACGCCACCACCGCGATGAACTGCCCCGGCGGGATGCCGATGAAGCGCGCCACCAGCACAATGACGCTGTCGAGAATCAGATCGTCGAGCAAATGGTTGCGGTTGTCGCTCCACATCGTCATCTGTCGTTGGCTGTGATGCAGCGAATGCAAACCCCACCACCAGCGCAGGCCATGCTGGCCGCGGTGCAACCAATAGCCGATGAAATCGAACACCAGCAGGTAAGCGAGAAAGCTGAACCATGCGGTGTCGGTGACGCTGGGCCACCAGGGCGCAAACCATTCATCGAGCTGCCAGGTGGGGAAGCCGTGCAGGCGCAGCGTGCCGAACAAGGCGTCCCACACCGGGTCGATCGAGAAGAACAACGCGAGTCGGAACAGGCCGAGACGGTGCAGCAAGGTGTAGAGCACATCGACTCGCACTGCCGCGCGGTCAGCCACCGGCTCGACCGGCCGCCAGCGCTCCAGCGCGCGAAAGACGACCAAGATCACCAGCAGTTCCAGCACGCCGACGAGCAGCCAGCCGGTGGCATCGAAAGCGTCTTCGACGACGTTGCCGAAACCCAACTGGAACGCGAGTGGTTGCACCACCGCTTCGAACAGCATCTGCTGCACTTGGCCGAAGGTGTCGGTGAACAAATTGAGCACGCTGTCCAGCATGGTGGTCTCAGGGCTTGGCGCCGTCGCGGTAGGCAGGGTGATCACGCAGCGTGGCAAAGCAGAGGCCTCGCTCCTTGAGCCCGACGATCAAAGGCTCCAGCACCGCAGGTGCCCAGGGGTCCTGGCGCGACCAGATGCCGAGATGCGCCAGCAGGATGTCACCGCTGCGAATGTCGCGCAGCGCGCGTTGCAGCAGCTCCGCGTTCGGGTACTTGCTGCTGGACAACTCGTCACCGAGAAAGCCCGCCGCACTCCAAGGCACGTGCGTCCACCCGCAGGCCTTGGCCGCAGCCAGCAGCTTGGGGGAAGTCTTGCCGCCGGGTGCGCGGAACAAGTGCGACGTCGGCTGGCCAGTCATGGCCTGGAACCGGTCGGCCGATCGCTGCAGCTCGGCGCAGTACTGCGCCGGGCTCCAGGTCTGCACCTGCCCATTGGCCGGGCCGGCGCTGGGCTTGACGCGAAAGCCGCCCGCCACATCAGCCACCCAGTACACATGGTCGTAGGTGTGCGAGCCGAACACATGGCCTTCGGCCGCCCTCGCCTTCCACCAGGGCGCCCACTCGTCGTCGAGACTGCTGCCGTTGCTCATCGTCTTCTCGTTCGCGAGAAAGAAGGTCACGAGCACCTGCTGGCGCTTGAGCACGTCAGCCACCAGCGGGGCCACACCCATGTGGCCGGTGTCGAGCGTGAGGTAGACCGGCTTCTCGCAAGCGGCCCGCGCCTGGCCGCAGATCAGTGAAGCGGCCAGCAGCGCAAGGACCGGGAGCCTACTGGCGCGCTGCATGGTCGAGCGTCCACACGCCGTGCGGCGAGCGACCCACGGCCACCTGGCGCACGACCTGTTTCTTGTCGATGTCGATGAAGGTGAGCTTGCGTGCCCAGCGAGACGTGACCATCAAGGTCTTGCCGTCGGCCAGCATGTCGATGCAATCAGGGCCACCCGGCGCCGGGTAGCTGGCCACCACGGAGAGCGATTGCGTGTCGATCATGCTGATGGTGTTGGCCACGCGGTTGCTGACGAACACGTGCCGCCCGTCACCGCGTGCGCGGAACGCATGCGCTCCAGCCCCGGTCTGGATGCGCTTGACGAGCTTCGGTGCGGCTTGGCTCACGTCATACACCTCCACGAACTCATCGCCGGTGAGCCCCACCAGCAGCAGGCGGTCATCGGGTGTGAGGAACACGTCGGCCGGTAGCTTGCCGATAGAGATCTTCCAACGCGGCTTCTGCGACACCAGGTCGATGGCCATCAGCTCGTCGCTGTCTTGCATCGAAGCGTAGATCGTCGTGCTCTTGCTGTCGATGGACAGATGGCTGGGCGTGCGCGCGGCGTGCACCCGGCCGGCCAGCTTCAGCGGCGCGGCTGCGTCCTGGGGCTCCCAGCGATAAATGTCGACATGGTCGAGCCGATTGGCCGCGGTGACGAACCACTTCATGTCGGGCGAGAAACGCAGGTGATAGGGGTCACTGATCTTGGTGATCGTGCGCTGCACTTCAGCGGTCTTGGGGTCGATGAGTGTCAGCGAATCGCTCAGCGCATTGGCAACGATCAGCGATTTCTCGTCGGGCGAGAGGTACAGATGGTGCGGCTCCTTGCCCGTGGGGATGCGCCGCAGCTCGGTGAAGCTCACCGGGTCGATCACGCTGATCGACGCATCGAGCGAATTGAGCACGAAGATCGGGTTCGCAGGTTTGTCCGCGGCAAGCACCGACGAACACACAACAGCGGCCAGCAAGGCCAGACAAGCAGAAAACTTCAAGGCGAACACCGACAAAGCAAACCGCTAGTGTAGGTGGCCGGCACCGGCAGGCCACCTTGGCGCAGGGCTATTCGCTCTTCTATTCGTCATCGCCCCCGAGGATGCCGCCCAGCAGCCCACCCGCGCCGAAGCCACCCAGCACCGAGCCCTCTTCCCGGCTGCCACCACGCTGCGGCGCCGCAGCGAACACGCGCGATGCCAGGCGCGAGAACGGCAGGCTCTGCAGCCACACCGTGCCCGGGCCGGTCACCTTAGCGAAGAACAGCCCTTCTCCACCGAACAGCGCCGTCTTGATCTTGCCGACGTACTGCACTTCGAAATTGACGCTGGGCGTGTAGGCCACGATGCAACCCGTGTCGATGAACAGAACCTGCCCGGGCTTGAGTTCTCGCCGCACCACGGTGCCACCGGCATGCACGAAGGCCAACCCATCGCCTTCGAGCTTCTGCATCACGAAGCCTTCGCCGCCGAAGAAGCCGGTCGACATCTTCTGCTGGAAATGAATGCCCAATGAGACGCCCTTGGCCGCACACAGAAAGGCGTCTTTCTGGCAGATGAGCATGCCGCCCAACTGGCGCAAGTCCATCGGCAATATCTTGCCCGGGTACGGTGCTGCGAATGCCACACGAAGCTTGCCCGCGCCCTGGTTGGTGTAAACGGTGGTGAAGAGCGATTCGCCGGTGATCAGCCGCTTGCCCGCACCCAGCAGCTTGCCAAAAAGCCCGCTCTGGTTTTGCGAGCCGTCGCCAAAAACGGTGTCCATGCTGATGCCGGCGTCCATGAACATCATGCTGCCCGCCTCGCCCACCGCCGCCTCGCCCGGGTCAAGCTCGACCTCGACGAACTGCATCTCCGAGCCCTTGATCTCGAAGTCCACCACATCCATTGCCACGATGATTTCTCCTGTGTTGAGGAATCGCGCCCTGCGCGCTCGGGGTAATTCTGACACCGGCCCGCCCCGCAAGAATGCCAAGCGGGCGATAGACTCGGACGCATGCAACACCTGCTGAACCTGCTCGCCGCGATCTCCCTGCTCGTTTGGGGAACGCACATCGTGCGCGCCGGCATGCTCAGGGTCTTCGGCGAAAACCTGCGGCAGGTGCTGTCCCGCAGCTTCAGCAACCGGCTCAGCGCGGTGCTGGCTGGGCTGGGGGTGACCGGGCTCGTGCAGTCGAGCACCGCCACCAGCCTGCTGGTCACCTCGTTCGTCGGCAAGGGCTTGGTGACCACCGGCCCGGCGCTCGCAGTCCTGCTGGGAGCCGACGTCGGTACGGCCTTGATGGCGGTGGTGTTTTCTTTCGATCTGTCATGGCTGTCGCCGCTGCTGCTCTTCGTGGGCGTGGTGATGTTCCTGTCGCGCCAGAACAGCGTGTCGGGCCGCATCGGCCGCGTGCTGATCGGCCTGGGCCTGATCACACTGGCGTTGCAGCTGATCGTCAGCGCCACGCGGCCGCTGACCGAATCGCCTGCTGTGCGCAACCTGCTGGTGTCCCTGCCGAACGAGGTGATGCTGAACATCGTGGTCGGCGCCGTGCTCACGGTCTTGTCCTATTCCAGCCTGGCCATCGTGTTGTTGACGGCAACGCTGGCCTCTTCGGGCCTGGTCACGGTGCCCGTCGCGCTGGGTCTGGTGCTGGGTGCCAACATCGGCAGTGGCGTGCTGGCTCTGGTGGCCAACGGAAGCATGACGCCTCAGCAACGGCGCGCACCTCTGGGCAGCCTGTTGCTGAAGGTGACCGGCGCGTTGCTGGCCGTGCCGTGGATGGGGCAGATCCACATCGCGCTGCAGCAACTTGCGCCCACGGTGCACCAGCAGGTCGTCCTCTTTCACTTCCTGTTCAACGTGGCACGCGTCATGTTGTTCATTGGATTCATCGGCATCATCGGCCGCACCATGGACCGCTGGCTGGTGGCCTCGCGCGAGGGCCCGGGCACCCGCCCTCGCCACCTCGACCCATCGGCGCTCGGCACGCCGTCGCTGGCAATCAGCTGCGCCGCGCGCGAAGCGCTGCACCAGGCCGACGTGGTGGAAACTATGTTGCGCGGCGTGCTGCCGGTGATCCGCAACAACGATCTCGATCTGGCCCAGCAACTTCGCGAGCTGGACGATACCGTCGACGAGTTGTATTCCGCGATCAAGTTTTACCTGACGCAGATCTCGCACGAAGCGCTCTCCGAGCGCGAGAGCCGCCGTTGGACCGACATCGTGTCCTTCACCATCAACATGGAGCAGATCGGTGACATCATCGAACGCGTGCTGCAAGACGTCGAAGACAAGAAGGTGCGCAAGAACCGCAGCTTCTCCGACGCCGGCATGGCCGAGATCGTGCATCTGCACGAGCGCCTGCTCGCCAACCTGCGCCTCGGCATGAGCGTCTTCCTCGACGGCCATGTGCGCGATGCACAGAAGCTGCTTGAAGAGAAAGCGCGCTTTCGCGACCTGGAGCACGAATACGCCGGCGCACACATCGCCCGCTTGCAAGGCAACACGGCGCAGAGCATCGAGACCAGCTCGCTGCACATAGACTTGATCAGCGACCTCAAGCGGATCAACTCGCACATCTGCTCGATTGCGTACCCCATTCTCGAATCGGCCGGCGCGCTGTCGAAGACGCGCATTCGCGAGTCGCGCCTGGCGGCGTTGCCGGACGAACGCTGAAACCTACCTGCCAAGTTGCTGCCATCGCGCGGTAACAAAAACATGACAGATTGCGCCTGTCTGAAGACGTAAGCTCGCCGGCCGTCCACATGGACGGCAAGGGCCTTCGATGAACGAATCACCCGCGAGCAGTGAAAACATCGCTGCCGAAACCGGCCACAGCGCCACGCTGGGCGCTGCGCCTCAAGGTGCGATCACACAGCTGCTCAAGCGCTGGGCCGCAGGCGATGCACACGCGCTCGGCGAACTCGCGCCGCTGGTCTACGACGAGTTGAAGCGCCTCGCCTCGCGCCACCTGCGCCACGAACGCGACGGCCACACACTCGCCCCATCCGGTCTCGTGCATGAAGCCTACATGCGCCTGTCAGCCGAAGGCGCCATGCAGTTCCAGTCGCGTGCGCAGTTCTTCGGCCTGGCCTCACGTCTTATGCGCCACGTGCTGATCGACCACGCCCGCAGCCGCTCAGCAGCAAAGCGCGGCAGCGGGCATCTGCTCCATTTCGAGGATCTGAGCGACAGCGCCCTCGCCTCGCTGGACCCAGCCCCGCATGCCCACACGCTGGACGTGCTGGCACTCGACCAGGCCCTGCAGCGGCTGGAGCGGCTCGACCCGCAGCAGTGCCAGGTGGTCGAACTGCGTTTCTTCGGCGGCTTGAGCGTGGACGAGACTGCCGCCGCCCTCGAAATTTCCGCCGCGAGCGTCAAGCGCGAATGGGTCAGTGCACGCGCCTGGTTGCTGCGCCAACTGGCCGATCAACCCGTCAAACCCGCATGAGCACACAGAACCCGAACGACACGCTGGACTTGCCGCGCTGGCAACGCCTGAAGCAACTCGTCGCCGACGCGATGGAACTGCCGGAGGCGGCACGCAGCACCTTCGTCGACACGGCCTGCGCCGGCGACGCCGCGCTCAAGGCGGAACTGGAGTCGCTGCTCGCCGCAGCCGCTGCATCCGACACACCACTCGACGCCTCGCCCGCCGGCGCGCTGATGCAGGCATTGGCCGGCCCGACGCACGACCTGGCCGGCCACCGCCTCGGCGCATACCGGCTGCAATCGCTCATCGCACGCGGAGGCATGGGAGACGTCTACCGCGCAGAGCGTGCGGACGGCCAGTATGAACAGCAGGTCGCAGTGAAGGTGGTGCGCGAAGGTGGCGACGCCGCCTTCCTGCTCGACCGCTTTCATGCCGAGCGGCGCATCCTTGCCACGCTCGACCATCCCAACCTTGCGAAGCTGCTCGATGCCGGCATCTCCAATGAGGGCACGCATTACGTCGTGATGGACCTGGTTGACGGTGGCCTGCCGATCGACGCCTACTGCGAAACCCACTCGCTGCCGCTCGAAGCCCGCCTGCGCTTGTTTCGCACGGTGTGCCAGGTCGTCGACTACGCGCACCGGCAGGGCGTGGTGCACCGCGACCTGAAGCCGAGCAACATTCTGGTGGCGCGCGATGGCCAGGCGAAGCTGGTCGACTTCGGCATCGCCAAGCGGCTGGATGCCCCGGCCTCGGACCGCACCGCCACCGCACAACGCGCGTTGACCCCGGAGTACGCGAGCCCCGAGCAAGTGCGCGGCGACCCCATCACTGCGGCCAGCGACATCTATGCATTGGGCGTGGTGCTGTACCGCCTGCTCACGCAAACCAGCCCCTACGGCCGCGCCACCGAAGACAACTACGCACTCACGCGCGCCATTTGCGAGACCGAGCCGCCGCGCCCGAGCCAGACACTCGACACCGCACCGCGCCTGCAACGAAAGCGCCTCGAAGGCGACCTCGACGCCATCGTGCTGACGGCCTTGCGCAAGGACCCACGCCACCGCTACGCGTCAGCCGAGGCCATGGCCGACGATTTGTTCCGTCACCTCGAAGGGCTGCCGGTGCAGGCGCGCCGCGGTGCCTGGAGCTACCGCGCCGGCCGCTTCGTGCTACGCCATCGCACGGCCTTCGGCGCCGTGCTGCTGGCCAACCTCGCGCTGCTCGGCGGCGTGGTGGTGGCCAGCTACCAGGCCTACGAAGCACACCAACAGCGCGAGCGCGCCGAGCGCCACTTCGCCAGCGTGCGCAAGCTGGCCAACGTGATGATGGTCGACATGCACACGGCCATCCGCACGCTGCCCGGCTCCACGCCCGCGCGCAAGCTGCTGGTCGAAAACGGCCTCGCCTATCTGGAAGGGCTGAGTGCCGAAGCGCGCCACGAGCGCAGCCTTCAGGTGGAACTCGCCACCGGCTACCGCAACATCGGCGACATCCAGGGCCGCCCGGGCGTGGCCAACCTGGGAGACCCGCAAGGCGCGCTGAAGAGCTATCGCCGTGCGGCCGAGCTGCTCGTGCCGGTGCTCGCCGACACGCGCCAGCGCGATGCCACCTACCGCGATGCCCAGCAAGAGCAGGCCATCGTGAGCCAGCGCGAAGGCGCGGCGCTCGGCTTCATCGGCAAGTTCAAGGAAGCGCAGGACGCGCTTCGTCCCGGCATCGTGGTGGCCGATGAGCTCGCCGCGGCCGACCCGAAGAACCGGGTGCGCCAGGTGCTGCGTGCCACGCTGTACGGGCAGCTGAGCCAGGTGCAGATGTTCGCGGGCGAGATCGACGACTTTCTGAAAACGTCGTCCACCGCTGCGGCACAGTTGGAGACCCTGGTTGCGCAAGACCCTGACGATCGAGACGCCGGGCTCAGCCTTTCGACCAACTACGCCACGCTGGGCGAACAGCTGATCCAGCGCGACACCACCGAAGAAAGCGCACGCCTCGCGCTCGCATCCATCCGCAAGAGCCAGGCGATATTGACGAGGCTCTATGCGAAGAGCCCGCAGAACACTTCGCTGGCGCGGCACATCGCCATCGGTCTGGAGAACATCGCCTGGTGCTTGCGCCGCATCGGCCAGCCGCAGCAAGCCGTGGCCGAGGTCCAACGCGCACTGCAGATGATGCAGACGCTGAGCCGGCAAGACCCGAGCAACACCCAGTTCCTCGCCGATCTCGCGAGCATGCAGACCTCGCTCGGCGAAGCACTGCTGGCGCAGGGCGATGCGCGTGCGAGCGTCGCCGCCGCGACGGTCGGCGTGAGCAGCTTCGAAGCCCTGCCGCCCGGTGCGCGTGAAGACAACTACGTGCGATACCACCACGGCCTTGCTTACCACGTGCTCGGCCGCGCACTGGAAGCGCAAGGCGGTGCCGCACCGGCACGTGCCGCGTGCGAGCGGCACCGCCAATCGCTTCCCATCATGGAAGAAATGGACAAAGACGGCATCCCTCCCGGACACATCGGGCCGGCTGCCGTACGCGAGGCGTTGCAACGCTGCGCTTGACCTGAAGCGGCACACCGATTGCCCTCCACGCGGCGGCGCGGAGTGCTTGTATCGATACGCAACAGTTGAGCTCCATCGCCTCGGCGATCCGCTTTAGCGGCATCTGACGAACAGGAGCCGCGATGAACAAGATTCTTCCGTTTACTGCCTCGCATCATTCACCGGCCGCGCAAGCTGCGGTGGCGGCGCGCGATGGGCTCAACCTGCTGGACCCGTTGCCGCTGCTGCACGAGGAGCCGGATGTGCCCACGCCCATCGACGCCGATGCAGCGGCGTGGAGCCCCGCCTTGCTCAAGCAGCTGCTCGCGGCCGAAGCGCCGGCCCTACGACGGCAAACGGTACGCGCGCTGACACGCTCGCTCGGCTTCGACTCGCTGGTGTATGGGCGCTTCGTCCGCCAAGGCGACCGGTGGTTGCCGCAGGCCTTCTGCACCACCTACGCCGACGTCAGCTGGCTGCAACGCTACGTGTGCGCCAGCTACCACCGCGTGGACCCGCGGCTCACCTGCGCGCTGCAGTCCAGCCTGCCCTGCATCTGGTCGATCGACACCTTGCGGCAAGAACCCGATGCGGCAGATTTTTCTCTCACACAGGTATTTCTGGACGACCTGGCCAGCACCGGCGCACGCAGCGGCGCCTTGCTCGGCCTGCATGGTTCGCACACCGGTACCGAGCGCCACGTGGTGAGCCTGAGTTCGCGCAATGAAGGCAGTGCATGGTTGAACGACGCGCTGCTCGGCCAGGTGCTGACGCTGGGGTTCTGCTTGAACGAGCTCTATACCCGCCACCTGCCGGTGCACACGCAGACCACGCTCGCCGAAACGTCCCACCCCGGGCTCAGCGCCCTGCAAAGCGCCATCCTGGAATGCGTGGCGCACGGCCTGGGCGACAAGCAGATTGCCGCGCGGCTCAGCCTCTCGCTGCACAACGTCGACTACCACTTGCGCCAGCTGCGGCGGCGCTTCTCGGTGCGCAATCGTGTGCAGCTCACGCAGGCCGCTCAACGCGCCGGCCTGCGTTGACGTCGCTTGCGCTCAGTGCCTGGTGTTCAGTGCCTGGTTCAGTGCGGCCGCGCGGCCGCGTTCACCAACTGCACCCGGTTGCGCACGGCAAAACGACGCCGCAGCTGGCGCAAGTGGTAGTCCACCGCATGCGAAGACAGCTTCAGGCCGCCGGCGATCTCTTTGTCGCTCTGACCTTGGGCCAGGCACTGCAGGATTCGCTGCTGCAGGCTTGATAGCTCACCGCGCCGCGCCGCATCGACGCGAGGTGCGCGTGCATGGCGTGACAGGAATTCATGCAGGCACAAGATGAAGGTGAGCGTCTGGCCCAGGCGCTGGTCGTCGATCCAGCTGCGATCGGGGCGCGACGACATCAAGCTGATCAATGCAAACTCTTCTGCGTTGTGTGCACCGTTAACAGCCAGACGCAACGACACCCCGCTGTGCACGCCGCTTTCGGCCAGCCCCTGCGTGCAGCGTGCCGGGCTGTCGGCGAGGTCGCGCAAATCCCAGATCAAGGGCAGGCAGGAACGAAGCAGCGGCTGAACCTGCGGCGCGAACTCCTGGTGGACGTTGCCATGGCTTCGTGCCCAGCTCGCCGGTGCGTAGGTCGTCATCACCGCCTGCGGCCGCCACTCGCCGCGCTCAAGCCGCAGGCTCGCACAGCCCATCCACTCGAAACCGAGCTGGCTGAGCGCCTGTCGCACCAGGCTTTCTCGCTCGCGAGCGCCGCCGGCCAGCACCAGCGCGCGCAGCATGCCGGGTGCGCCGGGCGACAAGGGTGTGTCGGTGAGCTCGAGGTCCGCCTCGCCGTAGAGCCGCACCGGTGGTGGCCCCTCCGGGGGCGGAGCCAAAGCGATGCTGACGGTTGAACGCAGCGGGCGAGGTGCTTCCAGGGCAATCGACATCGACGACATCCTTTCGACAGATGAAGACGAGGTTGCGGGATCGGTCGCCACGGCACAAGCGACGTTTTGGCAAGCCTCTGTTGACCGGCGGCGAAGGGCAACCACCCGCGGCCCTGCGCAAACCGTTTGCGCGGAGGCTGATGACTAAGCCGGCACCGCAGCCAGGCGCTCAGCCAGCACCTCGCCGGTACGCGGGTTCAAGCGCGGCACGCCGCTCAAGGCCGCAGGCCACTCGTCGCCGCGCTTGGCGAGCCTCAGGTGGGCCAGCAACAAGGCCACGTCATCCGGCGGCTCGGGTTGCTGACGCCAGCAGACGTCAAGCGGGATCTCGGCCCACGGCTCGCTCAGCGGCAGGAGCACCAGGCCGCACGGCAACGCATGCACCTGCGCCGTGGTCAAAGGCACGATGGCCACACCCAGGCCACTGCCGACCATGCGGCACATGGCGTCGAAGCTGCTCACGCGGGTCGTCACGCGCAACGTGAGACCGCGCTCCTGCGCCACCTGATGAAGCAGGCGATCCCAGCCACCTTCTCGCTCGAGCCCGATGAAATCGCAGGTCGCCGCATCGTCCAGCCGCACCGACGAGCACGCAGCCAGCGCATGCCCTTGCGGCACCACGAGCACATGCCGCACCACGCCGTAGCGAAACGCCATCAACGATTCGGGATAGATGTGGATCGGCGTGACGACCCCGACATCGGCCTCGCCACGCACCAGCGCCTGCAAGGTCGCGTCGGTGGCCCGCTCGGTGAGCGTGAACGTGACGTCCGGGTGCGCATCGGTGTAGGCCTTCAGCACGCATGGCAGATCGCTCGACAAGGCGACCAGGTTGGACGACACGCGCAGGGTGCGCGCCGCGCCCTCGCGGTACTGCGCCACGGTGACGGCGAGCTGCTGCAAGCGTGCCAGCGTGTCAGCGGCGCCCTTGTACAGGGCGCCGCCGGCCGGCGTGACACTCACCCCACGTGCGCCACGCTGCAGCAGCTGCAACCCCAGGGTGCGCTCGAGGTCGGCAATGCGCTTGCTGGCGGCCGACACGGTGATGAAGTTCTGCGCCGCGCCTTTTCCGATGCTGCGGCGATCCACCACGTCGACGAAAAGCCGCAAGGAAAAGAGATCGAAGCGCGTGGGCGCGGCCTCGTCGCGGCCCATGGCGCCGGTGCGCACCTCGATGAAGGAAGAAGGATTGCCGTTGCCTGCCATGGGGAACTCCTGCGTGGGCGCCATGAGCGCATCGCCGAAGTGTCCCCAGCCAGCAGGCCGCGCGCAAACACGAATCTTTTATCTCAGCTCATCGATTTTTTCGATCCTCCGTTGTTGTCGAAGTCAGCTCTCCAGACGCAATGCCTTGCGCGGGTCGAGCTGCACCATCTGCGAGCCGCCTTGCAGCAGGCGCGAGAGATCGGACTCCGCATCCAGGCCTTGCACCTGCCAGTCCGGCAGGCCACTGGCTTGGGGCGGGGTCCATGCCGCTGACGTGGCCTGGGTGGTTTTGTCCTCTTCCGGCAAGTTCATGAACAACACGCGCGCGATCGTGGCGCCCGCCAGCCAGTAGCCGCTGTTCGACTGGTGGCCCGGATCGGTGTTGGGCAGGCCGGCCGTCTTGCGCCACTCACCCACCGCCTGGCGACCCGAGGCGTAGGTGAAGAGGGCACTGAACCCGGTTTGCATGCCACCGCGGATCGACGGATCGGCGTAGAAGGACGCGGCATCGCCCAGTGTCCAGAGCGCCCCACCCGCACCCAGGCCCGACATGCCGATGGCTTGCGACCAGCGGAATGGCAACCTCGCTTCCCAGTTGGCTTTCGTGAACCCACTGCCCAGGCCGGCGAAGGTGTTCGCCATCAGCAAGGTGTTGCCGGCACCGAAAGCAGCAGTCGTCATCGCTCTCAGGCCCGAGATATCGCCGCTGGCCAGCAGCGCCGCCGAGTAGGCCACATTGATGCCATAGGTGAGGCCGGTGCCCACCCGGAACAGCTGACCGGTCCAGGTGCGCGGATCCATTGCGTTGATGGAGGCCGCCTGCATGCCCAATGCGCGATCCACGCCGATCTGGTACTGGCCGACAGTGGCCATGATCGCGTTGAAGCGCTGCACTTCGTCGTAGCCATTGGCCTTGTCCAACGGCTTGTTGGCCAAGTAGGCGTAGTCGACGCGGAACTGCTCCGTCAGCTTCGCCGCCATCAGCAGCCGGTCCTTCGGCAGGCCCAAGGCCTTGCCGTTGAACCGGATGCGGTTCATGAAGCGGTCCAGGTCCTTGTTCGTCACGCGGCCTTCTTCGAAGATGCGTTCCCAGCTCAGGCGCACCGCATCGGAGTAGGCCCCGCGCACGAGACCCATCGCCGCACGGGCC
>Ga0307515_10005963_pt1 | contig 24542 bp, 14 predicted proteins | sample 17_EM_MG_FD_194513 | JGI IMG/M metagenome (GOLD analysis project Ga0307515, IMG submission 194513) | Populus trichocarpa ectomycorrhiza microbial communities from riparian zone in the Pacific Northwest, United States - 17_EM | ecosystem: Host-associated > Plants > Roots > Unclassified | place... | reverse complement strand
AATATATATAATAAAATTGAGATAAAACAATTAAATTTAATTATATATATTCAATTAACATTTATATAGCAAATTTAACAATAATCCATTAAAATTCAACAAAACAATCAATCGTTATTGCAATAAAAATAATTTTTTTAAAAAAAACTATAGAATTTAGGAATGAAAAATGCTTACCTTAATAATGTGTTTATTTTTAGACTTTATCTACGTACAATACAAAAAAAAAATATTGTTAATAAACCAAAGAAAAGATGAAAAATAGAAAATCATAACAAGTGAGGAGAATCACAATGCATACCTTTTAAACTTTGAAGATGAAGATAGAATGAGAAATTAAAGCACAATCACTTGAATTGAGAGGAAACAACGAGAGGTGATTGAAGAAAATTGAACAAAAGAAAAAAAGGAACTAAAAGGGCACTTGCTGGGATTTATATTGTGCTTTTACCGATGGACTATTAAATAATATTATTTTTAATTCATCCGTCAATGATTCCCTCAGTGAATTCACCTTGAAATTTTCATTTCGCTCTAAGATTTTCAAAAAAACCTCCAGAATTTTCATCGTCCGTCGATAATTCCCTCGCTAATTTGAAACAGTACATACGGTTAGAGATGGATTAATTGCCCGCACTTTGGAATTCATATTCCGTCGGTAATTCCCTTCGCCTCTGTAAAACATCAACGGAAACGAAGTCGTCGGTGTTTCCATCGGTGATGTGGGAACGGTTCCCTTTGGCTCAGTAAAACACCGACATACTAGAAACTATTAGTGTTTTCATCGGTGATGTGGGAATTGTTCCTATTTAGAGTGTGAACAATTCACTTCACCTCTATAAAACAGTGATGGACCAGAAATCATCGGTGTCCATCGATGATGTGGGAACTGTTCACCAATTAAGATTGTGAACAGTTCCCTTCGCCACTGTAAAACACCGACAGACAAGAAACCGTCAGTGTTTCCATCGGTGATGTGTACAGTGAAGGACAAGTTGTCTCTATTTTATGTATATCCTCCATGCAAATACTTAAATTGAAAGTTGCACGCCCAACACGACAACAACAGCTCATAAATGAATTATGAAATAAATATTTCTACATCCATAAAAATTACATTATAAAAAAATTCATTACCGTTTTGTGTTTTGATAGTTAGTCATAATTATCTTCTTCTTCTTCAATTGAATCGTCATCATCTCCATTACAATCTTCAATGTTGATAACATTGGTATGATCATCTTCATCGATTTGTGCTTGTCCGCTGGAGCTCATAACAACATTTAACACCTCAGTGTCAACATTAACAAGACTATTATCGAAGACATGAAAATTTGAATTGAATTCTAAGTCAATCGATGGAGTAACTCGATATGGTTCAACCAACTCACCAACTTGAAAGATATCATCTTCCACACTTGTGTCTTTGTTCTCATCCCAAACAACCTCTACACAACCTATGGGTTTTGTTTTTAAAACGGATAACCAATTAACTCTTCAACGATCGTTTCCAAAGGAAAGGGTGTATGTGTAATAAATTTGCTAGCATTGCTTGGCGAAAACAAAGACATCGTTTACGTTGCAGAGTCTAGCTTTTGAGTTAATTTTGGCCAGACCATAATGGGGATCTACTCTAATTCCTCTGTCAATGGTGTCATACCAATAACATTTGAATAAAAACACTCTATTATGCTCGCTATGATATTACAATTCAACGACCTCTTCTAATTTACCATAATAGTCAACTTCTAACTCACTACTAGTCGATCCCTTAACATAAACACCATTGTTATATATCTTTCTTCTATCCCCGTATTCTTCAATATGAAACACATATCCATTAACAATATACCCGTTGTATCACTTCACTTTTCGTTCAGGACCCAAACTTAGTAAAGACAATAAAGCATTAGCATTCATTCCTAATTGATAAACATTGTACATCAAGTACAACAATGAACAGTAAACAAGAATTCTATAATGAAATTATGTACAATGATACATGATGAGTTTGTGATCGTACTTACATATGTTCTGAACCACATGACAAATTATTCATCTTGTAATTGAAAGATTTGGGATTCCATTAGCTGTGATTTATTAGACAATAAATATTGTCGATGTTGCCTACGAGATTTTCAAAAAATGTATGAGTTTGTGATATTGCAATAGATAAATAGTCAATTTACAACAAAGTTTAAATAGTATATATACTTACTGAATAAAAGGTCTCAGTTCATTGCAGTTAAATAACACATAATTAAGTGCTTGTTTGAATTCTATTTCAGAAAAATATCTTTGCTTTAAACATTTTTAGATGTGGGTCGTCCAGGATTAGAGAATACTGACAAGTTCCCCCTCGAAGGCACTTCACCACCATCATCATGTTGTGGAACGTGGTTAATTCTTGTTTTTAGATTAGGCTCAAAATAGTACGATATAAATGTTGAGATCTCCTCAACAATATAGGCCTCATATATTGAAGCCTGAACATGCACCTTGTTCTTAACCTTTTTTTTAAGGTTCAACAAGTACCTGCATCGAATTAAAAAAATATTTTCAATTATGAAAAACAATGACAATGCATTAGTAATTACATTTCAATTGTAATATCTAACCTCTCGAATAGATACATCCATCTATACTGGGTCGGGCCTCCAACTTTTTCCTCGTACGGTAAATATATTAGTAAATGTTCCATCGAGTTAAAAAATGATGAAAGGAATATCATCTCAAGTTTGCATATTGTCTCAATGATATTCGTTTCAAGCCTCTCAATGTGATGTGTTTGCAACTTGTTGGAGCATATATCTCTAAAGAAATGACTAGTCTTCGTGAGTGCATCTCATATCCCCTTTGGCAATAAATCATGATAAGCTAATGGAATGAGTGTTTGCATAAACATGTGGCAGTCATGGCTCTTAATTCCATACAATCTGCATTCCTCTAGATTAACCAACCTTGATATGTTCGAGGCATGTCCCTCGGCAAAACACATACTCTTAAGCCATTGGTAGACTAGTAGTTGTGGGTTCTTCTCTAAGGCGAAGCTTGCTCTGGGCTTTGCGACCTATGACCCATCAAAAACCAACTCCATATTTTTACAGTTACAAAACAACGTTATATCCATTCTAGCCTTGATGTTGTCCTTTGTCTTTCTCTTCACGTCCATGACTGTGTTGAAAAAGTTCTCAGACATGTTCTTTTTTATGTGGATGACATCAAGGTTATGGTGGAGGAGATTGATTTTCCAATAAGAAAGCTCCTAGAAAATACTTTGCTTTACCCATTTGTGGGTCAAACCAAAACCAGGAAACTTCTGCTTACCGAACTGAAAACCAAACAACACAATGTCACCGTACTCTGACACCAAGTCATGCAATTCTTCACCAGAAAGATGTGGGGGGTGTAACATCCTTTTCAACTCTACTAACAAAAAAATCCTTTATGTTTTTTCCGTACCTGTGATCTGTTGGCAAGAAACGTCGATGACAGTCAAAAAAAGATGTTTTACCCCTGTTTGTTAGCATGAATGCCTTGTTGTTTTCCATGCAGTATGGACATGCTAGTTTTCCATGCATGCTCTAACCATAGACCATTCCATAAGCTGGAAAATCATTGATAGTCCACATCAAAGTTGCCCTCATAAGAAAATTTTGTTTTCTTAATACATCATAAGTCAAAACCCCGGAGGACCACAATTGCATCAATCAATGGTCGAAGACAAACATCTATATTCTAGCCCGGACTATTAGGACCGGGTACAATCATAGATAAAAACATGAACTCTGACCTCATACACATTCCCGATGGCAAGTTGTAAAATCATCAGTATAACCGGCCAACAAGAATAAGGAGCAGCAAATGACCCGAAAGGGTTGAATTTGTCTGCACACAATCCAAGATGCACGTTCCTTGATTCAGCTGAAAAGTGAGGATTCACACTCTTAAAGTGTTTCCATGATTCACTATCAGAAGGATGCACCATCACTCCATCAACCGCATAATGTGATTGGTGCCATGTCATGTGTTCAGCAGTCTTTAGTGACATGAATAACCTCTGCTACAAGAGTCTTTCCTATGCTAGTTCTGGGTTTGTAACGGGAATACCCACATGTCATGCACTCAGTCAGCTCAGCATTTTCAAGGTAGTACAGCATGCAGAAGCTTGGACACATGTCAATTTTCTGGTATCCTAGACCGAGGGGTTTCATCATGAACGTGGCAGCATAAAAGTTTCTTTTCAGCCTGTTCCCTTCAGGTAAAATGCATTTCGCCCATTCGACAATTCTATCATAACCGGTCGCACTCAACCTATAATCCAACTTGATGGTGAACACCTGTGCAACAACCAATAATTTACTGTGATTTATGCAGTCATCCCATAAAGGGTCATCAGAATCTTTCAACAGATTAAAAAATCTGGTCGTATCTGCATTAGGTTCTTCTTCTAAAATTGGGCATTAACTGCCATTACCTTGGTTCATTCTCGTTGCATCCATAACCATATTCCTATAAGGATTACTGTTGTCATCTACAACTCCATGCACATTGTTAGCACTAGAAGTTGACCTACCCATCCTTCCTACCATGCTCTTGTTACTCATAAATAGTTCTCTATATGCATATCAACACAAGTAATCCTCCATGAACCCTTTGTGTAAAAGATGCATCATTATAACATCTTGATGAAGAAACTTTTTATTCTTACACCTCCTGCATGAACATCTAATACTGCCTCCACTAAAATTTCTCAGAATAGATGTTGTGAAATTAATAAAACTCTGAACCCCATTACAGTAATCCATCCTCCGCAATCCTTAGGGTGAATCTCGATACATCAATGAATTAGGTAGTCTTTCGTGCAATTGCGTGAAGCCACGACTTATATTGAATCTGTATAAAATAATGATGACAACATGTATTAATTAACTATGTTAAGTAAATAAATTTGCAAAAATATTGGTTTAGCTCAAGATTATCCAACTTACTTTCAAACTTCTCTTAAATATTCATTATCAATTATCTACGTAAGTACATAAAAATTTATACACAATAATTTACGAAAATTACAACTCAACAATAAAATTGACAAAAATTAAAATAGACCCAGTAAATAAGCCATTATTTATTTCATCATAACACACCTAACTCGGTAAATTGACATAAGTTTCAACAATTTACAAACAAATATAATTTTACAAAATCTATAACAAACAACCAAATTATAAATCCACACTACATGTTTGAGAAAAAAAATAAAACAAGTAAACACCCAAACAAAATACATATACTAAAAAAACATTCAATAATAAAATTGACATTTTAAAATTGTATTAAATTTTAAAAAGGATAGATTTACTTACTAAAAATAAAAAATTCACAATAAATCAGAACACGGATGCTAAGACTAAAAAGATTTTGTTGAGATGAGGGGGGATGTTTGAGGGGAGGGAGCTGGTTGCTGGTTTAGATTTAGGGGGAGAAGAAGGAGAAATATGGGAGGGGAGGGGAGGGTTGATGGTCAGGACATATTAACTATTACCAATGGAATTACGGACGAAATTATTTCATCTGTCGCCCTCTCAGTAATTCTATTGGTGTTGTTGACACGTCACTATATAGACAGCTCGGTTTGAGTCCAACTATAATTCTGTCGGTAAACTCATCGACAAAAACTTATATGTCATCGCACAACTTGTTTTTTTTATTCTTCATATTCTGTCTGGGATTCCCTTGGTATTTATCGATAGAGTGTTTCTGTCGGTATATACTGACAGAGTTAAAAATGGAAAAATTTATGTCGGTTAATATCATAGTAAAATACCAACAAAAAAAAACCATCGATAATTCCGTTTGTATTTGTTGAATTTCTGGTAGTGCTAAATATACTCCTTTATGACCTTTTTCCTTGAAAATAATAATTTTTCTTGGATTTTATTTAAGACTTACATTGATCATTTGTGTTATTCGATATTTATTTAAGCTTTATAGGAATTTCCACCAATATTTTAGATTTTTCTTTTGTTAATATATTATCCAATTAAAACTTATTTAATTTATTATAGGACTTTCAATACCAATTTATCGATTTTAGACTAGGGGTTTATAAGAAATTAGTAGCAATGTATCCCTACACAACATACTTGATCGTAACAAATTGACTAGACTAAACTTCTTGTACTAGTACCACAATGTGAGAATTGTTTTCAATTAAGAAGAAAAGTTATACGTTGAAAATCCAATTCCTCTTGCCCTTGATGAGAATGCTAATGAAGAAGTTTGGAATGAATATCAACGTCATATTGATAATGATGAGCATGCTACATGTGCGATGTTAGCCAACATGTCACCTAAACTTCAAAGGCAACATGAGAATATAGATGCCCATACTATAATTTTATATCATAGAGAGTTGTTTGATGCAGTTAGTAAAACTAAGAGGTATGAGACCTCTAAGGAATTATTCCACTACAAGATGACAATGGGTTCCTCAGTGAACACATATGCTTTAAAAATGACTGGTTATATTGAGAAATTGGCTCAATTGGGCTTTGTCATGAACCATGAGCTAAGTGTTGACTTGATCTTATTGTCTTTACCCTAAAGCTTTTCACAATTCATTACAAACTATCACATGTATAAGTTAGATAGTACATTGTTAGAATTGCTTAATATGCTTAAAATTGCTGAAGTAGCCTTTAATAAGGAAAAAAAGGCCATGTTTTCCTAGTTCAATCTTCTAGAAAAAGTCATAGAAGAAGAATAAGGGTTTTGTCACTAAAGCACAGAAGCCTACTAAGGGCATCAAGAAAGATAAGGGTACTTGTAATCATTATAGTAACGAAGGCCACTAGAAAAGGAATTGAAATGAGTATCTTGTAACCGTAAATGTTAAGAAGCTTACTAAGGCTTCTACTTTAGGCATGTTTATGATTGAGAACTATCTTTCTACTTTACATAGTAGTTCTTGGGTATTGGATACTAGATATAGTTTACACATTTGCAATAATTTGCAGAAACTAAAGAAAATGGAGCAAGAGTTACTACATTAGCAACAAGAACTTATTATTTTACCTTGCTAAGTGGGCTACTACTAGAACTTAATAATTATTATTTTGTTCTAGTACTTTCTAGAAACATTGTATCAAATTCTTACTTAGCTTTGAATGGATATAGGTTTATTATTTTAGGCAAATATTGTTTCTTTTATAATAATAATGTTTGTTATGGATCTGGTAAATGGTTTGTGTGTACTTTGTTTAAAAATGCTTATGTTCAATATAAACATCAAGAAAAATAGATTAGATAATCAATATTCATCTTATTGATTGAATTGTAGACTAGGTCATAGTAATGAAATAAGAATAACTATGTTTATTAGGTAAGATGACCAAAACACTCTTTATTGGAAAAAGTAAAATGTCTAAAGAATTGTTAAGTCAAATGCATACAGATGTATGTGGACCAATGATGTTTCATGCCATACATGGATATACATATTTCATCACATTTACTAATAACTATTCTAGATATGGTTATGTGTATTTGATGAAATATAAGTCTGAATCATTTGAAAGGTTCAAAGAATTTAGAAATGAAGTTGAAAAATAAAAAAGTATTAAGATACTTTGATCTGATCGAGATGGTGAATACTTGACTCAAGATTTTCAAGATTATATAAAAGATAATGAGACTCTCTCATAATGGACACCTCCTGGAACACCATAACATAATGAAGTTTCTAAAAGGAGAAATGACATCGTATTGGACATGGTATGGTCCATGATGAGTTATATAGACCTTCTATCTTTTTTCTAAGGCCATGCCCTATAAACTCCCGCTTACCTTTTAAATAGAGTTTTAATAAAAATATGTTGATAAGACTCCATATAAGAAATCAAAAGGTAGGTGACCAAACTTATTATATTTATGGATTTGTGGATGTGACGCTTATATGAAAGACATTGTATCTAAAAAGCTACGAGTTAAATTAGATAAATATAAGATTGTTGGATATCTAGAAGAAACTATTGGATATTAGTTTTACCATCTCGTTGAGCAAAATGTGTTTGTCTTAATTAGTTCGTTAAAATATTGGACATAACTAAATAAGTAAATTAGTATGTGAAAAATACTGATGATTGGATATTGGACATAAATAACATGTGGGGTATATAAAATGAGCGACATTATTATAAATAAAAGGAACCCCCCCTGCCCCCTCCTATTTATAATGAGGCTAACGACCTAGAGTGAAGAAGGAAGCTTGAAATTTTTTCTTCTCTAATTTCTTGTTAATTTCTCTTAAATTAAATGGTAAGGAGAGTGTGAGCCAGATGATTTCCTACCAAAAAACAAATCAAACTAGGAAAAAACTTAGAAAGAGAGAGATTGGGAGTTGCAAAATATAGAGAGAAAATTGCAAAATTGGAAGGGGAAGGGAAATTCTTGAAAAGGATTACAAGAGACTTATCAAATTAGGTTAATTGTTATTGGTAAGGTGTTCTTTTACTATTAAATATATTTTTCTAATTTTTTTTATTGGGGGATTGAAATCCCTAAATTGGGAAATTATGATTAAGGAGTAAATTGAGGAAATTAAAAATTAATTATATATATTTAATTATTAATGTGGCTAACCATGATTTGATAATCGAGGGAACTTAGAAATTTAATTAAATTGTGTTTGTTTGGTATTTTAATGATATTATGAGTATTTTAAATTGATTTTGAATGATGTAATGTGGATTACAAGAAAAAATCCAAATTGTTGTTATATGTGGTAATAATGAAAATTCAGAAATTAGACAAAATCATATTGATTTTAATGTTTTATATGATGTTGGGGAAATGTAGAGATTGGTTTGGGATATTATAATGTGAAATAAATTGGTTGATGTTGGTTATATGGGTTAAATTATGGGAAAGTTGACTAATTTGTGTACATGTTGTATTTTAAATGATGATATTATGCTTAAACTTGATTGTTATAATGATGAAATTGTGTTTTAATTATGATTGTGATTCATGTAGATAAAACACTTAGATATTGGATTGTCCTTAGAAATATGAAAAATTGGAAATTAATGTTTGCTAAATGTGCGAAAATGAAAAGTATGGAAATTAATGGAATTGTGTGAGTTTTGGTGTTTAATGATGTTGTTATGTTTAGATATGGATTGAGAACTTGTAAATTAGATGAATTGGGTTGGTTAAAATGATGTTGTGTACACTGGGTTTTGGTTAACAAGTTAGTAAATTGGGAAAATAAGAAAATATATGTTGGATGCATGATGTTAATAAGAAATATGAAATCGTATGTTAAATGCAAGTTAAAAATATAAGAAAATATGAAATTATCATTAAGATATAAATTAGTACTATGAAAAAGAATAATGATGTGTTTAAATCAGTATAAACAATGGATTAAAATGATGTGGGTACTAATTGGATGTTTCCTTGAAAATTAGTAGTGACATGCAAGGTTGGACCAACAATTAAGAGAGAGTATACTACCAGAGTGTCAAGTAGGTCTTCGTCACCTTACCTTTTTATTTAAAGATATATTCTTGTTAGAATTTTCTTTAAACATGTGAAATGAGCTTCAAAATAGATTACAAAAGAAACAAATTATTATATATTAAAAGATAGTTGGCTATTTGAACAGAGACTAATTATTGCTATGATAAAGTCGGTTATTTGAAAAGAGACTATTCATTATATATTAAAGTTGATCATTTGGATTGAGACTTATTATTATATGTTAAAGTCGATCAAACTAGGGGAGACTAATGGTGTAGAATTAATTTAGCCATGTTGACGAGGGTTAATGATGTGATGTTAAGTTGGTTGTAATAGCAAAAATTGTTTTAAGGGATTTTTCTAATTGTAATTAGAGTTTGTAGCTAAAAATGAATAATTTGAATGAAGTGGGACCATTGTAGTTGTGTTTTACTAAAGTTTAACATGGTACAAGTGTGTTAGGTATGTTTACATGCTTTTATTCATTATTTACAATATTGCATAGTTCTTTTTGTATTAGGTAAAAGTTTGTAATTTTCATCGTATGACATGTAGTTAAGTTGATGTATATGTTAAGTTTAATATTTTGAAATTATAAGCAAATAAAATGATGGTTTACAAATCATTATGTTTCCATTGTACATATACATATACATATGATTGCATATACCTCGTATAATAATATAAACACTTATTGTGCATTAATATAGTAAATAATTGTGATTGATGATATGCGTTGGGTGGCATGCATGAGCTGCATATGAGCATTGATTGTATAAGGCAAATGCGGTTTGGATTGTGGTTATGTTGTGCAACTATTAAATACAGGAAAAAAATTTAGGTAGGCCTCATACAAGGGAGATTCTTTCAAAATTTTATTAATCTTTTAATATAAATGGAAAGTCCTTTATACATTTGATGTGTATGTGTAGAGTAAATCTTGTGTTCGGTGTGTTGATTGGAAGGGCCTTTATATAGGTGAAACTTTATCTATTATAAAAAATCATTACTCCATTTTTCATGTATATTATTATTTTAAAAAAATATATATCAAAAAAAGGCTTAGGGTGTTACATAGATGCATTTTAGGATTAGTGTAGTTAGAAACCTTTTTACAAATCTATGGTACGAGATATTATTGGTTTGTAAAATAATTTCATGATGCTTTCCTTATAAGCCTAATGACCTCTTTACTATCTAAGATGAACTATTCTATTTTAAAGTATGCTCAATGGAAATCTTCTAGCAATACTCAATAAGATCACTATCGATAAAGTGCTTAGATACACTTTCTATTACATCAATGTTAAGCCTATCCATGACCTCTATATAAGCTATAAGTTGAAGTTTTAAAAGGTTGAAGCTTGCTAATTTGGACGAGAGGTATACTAATCATTTTCCTTTCCTTTATTGGCACCCTAGTGAAGTTGATCCATTTACCATTTGTTTTATGACTTATCAAAAGTTCTTGTACCTTACATATTTTTGTTTGATCAAATATAAAAAATTTTATAGATAAAAAACGAAACTAAGCTGAAAACCAGCAAGTCAAAATATACATGCATATACAAACAAAAGGAACAAGCTCCCTTGAACACCAACATAGCCATCAACACATGACTAGTTGAAACCATCTACATCACAGACCCCAATCAGAAATACAATCCAGCATAGCTGGATTGTACCTTACATATATTATTAGCATGAATGGCTTTCTTGTTTGGCCCATTATTAGAAAAGAGTTATTAAATAATTGAAGGGGGTAGATATTAAGTGCCTCATCAGGTTAAGTCTTATAATGATTACTTTATATTCATCAACTTTTTTAGAGGATAGGAACTTAAAATGTAGGGCATACTTTAAAAAAAAAAAACCTTTCTATTTGGGGCTAGTTAGCATAGTGTTGTATAACACTCAAACATGTTTGATGCCTAAAAAATAAATATGCTATAAGTTGGTTTAGAGATTTCTAGCATTTGAGATTTGGTTTTCTACAATCTTGCAGAATGAGAATTTAGTTATAAAATCAGCTAATATCTATGCCTTGATGTCTGATACTATAAACAAATATTCTTGTAGCTCTATAACTCACTTTACCATCTAGCATAAGGTGTTTGGTTTGTGTAGAATTTGTTTTGAGTGGTTGAGCTATCAAGATTATTACTTAGTGAGTTTGAAAATAAGGATTAAGCTTTTTAGCTAAGCTCATAAAGCTAGGGCTATTTTTCTTCTCTAAGTATCTAGTCTTTGTATCATTGAGAAACTTGCTAATATAGTAAACAAGTTTTTATACTCATTCCATTTAGATCAAAACATTACTAACATCCATGTAAAAAAACCCTAGGAAAATAGGAAATGTAATGTCCTAATTTTTTAAAGCCAAAATTGATGGTAATTTGTTTTATGTAAGCTATTATATTCTCAATGCTTCTCACAATAGAATTCCAGAAATTAGTAGATAGGCTCTATTTTTTAGTACGGTACAATATACATATGATTATGTAAATCAACATCTCCATGAAAGTGCTCAATACACATACCCACAACATCATATTTATATATCCATAAATTTATATTATATTGTATTTGTTTTTTGATTGAATGTAAGAAATTTTATAGATCAAAATGAAACTATGCTGGAGACCAGCTGGTCAAAATATACATGCATATATACATAATAGAGCACAAAGGGAACATGCTCCCTTGACCAAGCAAAAGTAACTTTATAGCCATTGAAGCATGGCTATTTTGACAATATAAAGCAAAGCCATATACAAAAACAACACCTAACACCGAAAAAGTGAATCAGGGACAGAATACTGCAGCCAACTACAAGAAACCAAACATTAGAGCACGCGGAGGCATCCAAAGCAAGCAGCAATCCATAGCAAAAGTAGCATAGGTCAGTTGCAGCAAACCAACTCTTCCAGTAATAATGTACTGAAGTTCCAGCAGCCCGCTGTAAGAAGTACAACAAACAAACCAGCAAAAGAAAAAAGAATCATAACTGCCCAGCAACAAAAGTAAGCTGAACAACAATTAGAACAAAACAGAAGATATGAAGGACTCATAGAAGAACCAAAACACCAGCAGCAACAGTCAGGGGTTGATCCTGCAACCATGATTAGCAAACCAACCTCTACCCATATTCACAGCTGGACAAGGGCAGCAAATAGTCACCGCATGCCAACTGACACCTTCAGTAGCTAAACCAAGGTAGTAGCCCCGCAACAATGGTCAGGAGCAGCCTCAACACATTCAGCACACAGAAGTCATGTGCAAGTAGCATGGGATAATACACAGCACCAACGTCAACAACTGGCTAGCAAAAGTACATCAGTATCAGATCACCCATTCCCTTTGAGTATGGACTGAGGAAGCAACAACATAGCAAACCTAAAGCTGAACTTGTCACCAAGACACCCCTATCACATAAACACAAGCAATGACATCAGAATGGCAGGAGTAATAGTGGTGTAGAAAGCCAGTAATTAACTCCAACAAACCAATAATGCAATCAGGAATAAACCAAACAAACAGCCCACAACAAAAACCTCGCAGAAGATGACCGATGTAGCAAGTGGCAGCACTGGAAAGAGTCTTAGCAAGTCAGCCAGCACAGCACTGCAACCAACCAACAACATACACAGACTTAACCAGCCCAAAGGGTAGCATCAACAGAGAGCCATGTCCAGTCTAGCAAACCATATCTACACTATAATGGTGACAAATTTGCCATCATAACATGCTCCATCAAGCTCCTCTATTGCAAGCATCTATGGGGAAAGGCTTGAACTGTAATTCAGCAGACATTACAAGTTTGCATCATATTTACATATTGCTACCATTACACACTTAATACATTTGTTCATACAAAATACATAATAACTTAAACATGCAAATACATAGTTCTTTTCAAAATATGTGGACTTATGGAACGGGATTCCTTACGCACCTTGTTGGTGTGACATCCTTTTAGGATGCTATTAGCCCAAGCTAATCATAATACTCATCCAAACATTTCATAACAGTTTAGTATTCGCCATAACACAATAATAGATCTTTCGTAATGAATTCACTTAAGAGAATTAACGTTATGCTAGAGGGGGTGGAAGCCACCTATTTGTTCCTCTCGTGGGGTGTCTTCGTTCGATCGAAGGTCTGATTTTAGTTGTACCACCTGACACATCAAATGATCACTAATCAACATATTCGCATCTAGAAATCACATAAGCCATCACCATACATATCCCAAGAATACATATGTTCACATTTAAGAGTTCCACACATCATACAATGAAAGTCATCATATGAATTAAAACATTTTTGATATGGAATTCATAAACAAAACTGGGACGCTACTATCGCAGAAAGTCGTCAGTAAAAACTGGATCGTTGATGACATAAAAATCGTTAGCGAAAGCTAGGTCGCTACTGATGTAGAATCATCAACAAAATTGGTTTACGGCTGACGTATGGAAGTCAAAATTTGTTAGGGACAACTAGGTCATTGGTAACACAAAATCATCGGCGAAACTGGTTTACGGCTGATGCATGGAACTCAGAATTTGTTAGCGACAACTAGGTCATTGGTAACACAGAATCCTCAGCGAAACTGGTTTACGGTTGATGCATAGAAATCAGAATTCATCAGCAAAACTGTAATCTACTGTTGACTCAGAAATCATTAATGAAAATTGAGTTGTTGTCGACCCAATATTCGTCAACACAACCAAATTCCATGGCTAACGCATAGAATTGTCAACAAATACAATCTACTGTTGACTCAGAAGTCATCAATGAGATTTGAGTCACTACTAACCCAGAATTCATCAACGAATTTATATCGTTGCTGATTCAGAAATCGGCAGTGACGATTGAGTGATTTCTAGTTTTACTCTTTCCCTCGACTAAGCGTAAGGTTTACACTAGGCTTTCCCCTTTTATGACATACCCCAAACAAATTTGGACATATACCATAACCAATCACATTTAAATTTATCACAAGGTTATCAAACAATACCATCATTTCAAGGCTGAAACCTAATGTTGCCATAATCTTGCATTCTATGTTTTCAATTTTGTCATGCCAAATCATCAACACAATTTAATATTCAATTCACCTCATACAAGAGTTCCATTTCCAACCTATATCTTGTTTCTCTAAGGGTGCTCATCTTACAAGGCTCCCTCCATGTTTCACCTTCTTAGCCAAACATGGTAGCCCATTCCTTTCAAGTTTTCACATGTATTTTATCACTTCTAACACAATTATATTCCCAACAACAAGTCATATTCATGCATTCAATCACTTGATGCATAATTATATCATCCATCACATAAACAAAATCAAGGCATTAACATGGTATCATTTCCGTTTTAGCTCCAGCATGCCTCTAAGGGCTTAACAACATCACAATTATGCACATACAATCATTTCATCTCATTTTCACATAATATCTTCAATCATATATGTAAAAATCAAGACATTAACATACACATCAATTCTTGGCTCAAGCATGTTCTAAGACTCTAACAAGGTCACAATTCAAGCATTTCATCACATCTATTTGCATTCTGTTTAGCCCCCTTCAATCTGGTCGGCCCTCCCTCTAAGTTTGTGTATTCAAAATCATTTATTTCTTTTGTTAAAGGTTCTGGAGCTATGTTCCCCATTCAGCCCCATACTTATTCATCTTTATATCTAGTCCTCTTTAGTCATTGGTGTAAGAACCCGAAGTCATTCCCTTAAGGTTTCCTTCTCCTAATCACACCACACACTCCATACAAATAAGAAAGTGATGTTTTTCTTACCTTATGATTTTAAGTACTCTTAGGAAAGGTTTTAGTACTTTCTTCTTCCCTTTTACTTTCGGTTTCTTTCTTCTTCTTTCTGTCTGTTCCAGCTGGCCCTCTAGGCTCTTTCTTCTTGCATGTTTTTGGTTTTCTCTATTTTTTCTAACTCACCTCTCATTCAACACTCAAGGAAGTTGACATGCAAGTTGGTTGGGTTCAATTTTCTCCTTGGAAAGGAGTGTGTGGTGTGATTAGTACTTAAAAGTGCATTTTTATCAAGGTTTTATATCATCATTTTGCACTTGAAGTATCAATAACTCAACTAGAGCATGTTTTATAATATCATGTCTAATACTATAAGATACCTTTAATTTATGGTAAATGTTCATCTTAAATGCAGGCTTATCACATAAATGAAGAGATTGATTGATGAGTTTAACTACTAAAATTGAGAAGACAAAAGAAGGGCTAAGCTTAGAAAAGAGATGCTGGTTTAGTCCAAACTAGAACATTGTTCAGTCATTAGGTCATATCTGGAGCTGTAGATCTTGGATTTCAATTTGGTTTATATGGCTAGAAAGTTAAGACATAGGCCTAAAACATTCATTGGAGTCCAAGACTCAATTCTGATGTTTGGAAGTCCAAATCTTAGCAACAACGGAGAAGTCGGAATCTATCCTGCAGCCCAGACATTGTTCAATGTTCAACCCATATCTTGAGTTCTAGAAGTCCAAATGCACCGATTCTTTTTTTTTTAGAAAGCTGAGACAATTTCCTAGAACTTTCATGCAAAAATCTGTTCAAATTCTGACGTTAGCAATGACGTTTTGTTCAGACAAGAAGATAAGGATTGTCACCAAGTCAAGATATGGCCACCCACTCAACAATTAGTCATCAAATCAATAGTTCCAAATTTTGGCCTATAAAATGAGGCATTTGCCATGCATTTAGGTATCTTGGTTTTCATATCAAGATTATGTTCTTGCTCTCTCTCTTTATATTTTGTAATGCTTAAGTTTTGTTTATATTAATCTCTTATTTATGCTTTTCATTTCCTTTCCTTTACTTAGTTAACTTATATCTTATTTATATTCTTATCTTGTTTATTTATGTTTCTCTCTTTCATTATGTTTAGTTAAGTTTATTATGTCAAGGTGAAAAGGTTACACTAATGGTGTAAGAATAACTATAGTATAAACTCAACATGGACCTTAATGTTTGGTACTAACATGTTTTATATTTGTTATCTTGTTCACTTTTAATACTTTGCCTGTTAAATGGTTAATCTAGATTTATGTTGTATAACTCTTGGTACAACAAATACTTGGCACTTTTATAAGCCCAAACCATATGGTATAACCGACACCTGTGCTATGAAAGGAACTTGATTTGTTGTTAACATAAGTTATAATCATTAATGCCTAACAACATTTACAAGTATTAGCATTATTCGAATAAGATAACTAATGTAATCATGTTAACAATCTATAATCCGATTGGAACCTCTTTTGTGTATGGTTTCTAGTTGAATAATAAGAGTTTATACTATACTTGTTTGAAATACCATTAGTGGATCCTCTAACCTTGACAATTGTTTTTATCATTGTTTAATCCTTATATCAATATCACATCTCAAAGTTCTCTTTATTATTATTGTTGTTGTTGTATTATTGTTATTTATAATTTATATAGTTAACCTCCCTGTGGTTCGACCCCGGTCTTGCCGGGTTATTTATTACTTCGACACTCCTGCACTTGGGAGAAGACATCAACTCTTTGGTCGTGTCATGCTGTAGCAATAACTATTGCCGATTATGGGGGAAAGGAAAAGTCATCTCTTTTTCTCCCCCTTACATTTATATCACTCATAAATGTAATAGGGTGTTTGGGGGCTGATTACCTTGTTCTTATTTCTTTTTTGGTTAACCTAGAACTGATTTCCCCTTTTCCCAAATCCTCCTTAGACTAGACCAGTTTGTTCCCCTTAATTCTTGCTTAGCGTAGGTTGGCTTTTCAACAAAATTTTTGTTGGGTTTTACAGAAAAAAGTCTCCCAATCCTTTGGTTTGGTTAAGATTTTTAAAAAGGATAAGAATATCTTTTGTTCCTCAAAGATCTTTTAGCACTCGAGGGTTTATTGGGAATCTTTGATGTTCTTGAGGATTTAAAAGAAGGCTATGCAATATCCCACCGGATGGGATATACCTCTCTGAGGCTAGACTTAATTCCCTGATTGCTTATAAGAAAACTTGTGAACTACCTCTTAGATGACAAATGAACATTTAAAAAGTCTCAATTACATTTAATATTTATGAAGAATAGAAAAAACTTTATAAAAACCTTGTAGGCTCTCTTCAAAACTTATGTTTTTTTTATCAACATATCATTTATATATGCTTTCATGTTCTTACCTAGCTGATTTTTGAATAACTAATCAACCATCTTTTAATATATACCCCATGTATTTTTTAGCATATTGGTTGATAGTAACGCGCCCTTTAATTGGTGATAAATAAGGTTTTCTCTTGGTTATCTAAGTGCATTGGGATATGGTGGTGTCAAGTGTTTACACCTAAATAGTGTAGAAATTCAGAACTGGTTATGGAATACACTAACATGTGATTTTAGAGAGTAAAATGTTGTCCTTTTAGATAGACTTTATTGAAATTGGTGAAGTCTACACATCTACCATTTTTCTTTGTCCATTTTTCATTATGAACATGTTGGTGAGCCATTCATATGGCACATCACTTTTTAAATGGATTTCACCTTAAGAAACTTGTCTAGCTGTCCAAAGAGCCTTTTGCCATCCCTCCTAAATCATCTTCTTCTTCTTTTCAATACATTGAAGGCTTTTAGGTTCACATTTAGCCTATGTTTGGCCATATCCAAGCTAATATTAGGCATGTTTGTTGTTGCTTTGGATTTTAAGAAGCTCGAAGAGTGTATTTTTTTGTTAAGATTTAGGGCGGGCCTTATTTTGGTGATACACTCGGACTTATCTTTTTTAAGCATTGCATTTGATAATTTTTCGACCATTTTTATCTATATTTTCTTGTTTTATTTCATTTGAGTTTCATGGTCTTCAATAACAATTGCCTATTTCCTTTTCAAGTAAGAGAAAATGGATCTATAAGAGTCTATTTAATTTCCTCACATTATGACTATATCCCTTTCAGTCAAGAATTCCATGACTAGGTATTCAGTGTTGATGGCAACACTGATCTTTTGAAAGAGATATCTCTTTATGATGACATTGTATGTTAGGTCATCTTGATAACCTAAGAGCTTAACTAAAAATTTTGAATCTAGGGTAGGTGTCAGTGATGATTGGGATTTCCATTGCCTTTTTTTACTAATACTCAATTTTCATTACATCTCAAAAAGAATTCATAAGGTGGTAGCATTTGATTTTAGAAAAGTTTATATTTGTTATGTCTACCTCAAACTTCAATGAACTTGTCTTTTGAAAAAGGCATTAGATAATCTAAAATTTTTCAATTTCCATGTTATTTGGAATCTTTGTAACCTCTAATGAGGGGTTCCTTTTAGTTTTTCTTTTAATGACTCAATATCATTCAAAGGCTTGTATTCGGTGATGCCCTAACTTGTCAATTCAACCAATTCTTAGAATTTTTCCTTCAACTTTTCCTCTTTTTTTATCCACAATTCGGCAAGAACAAGATTTCTTTTTTTACTATAGGCCAAAATCAAGAAAGATAGAAGATTAAGATCAAGTTTAATCAAGAACAAGATTTCTTGATGCTAGATCCAAACAGTTTGTTTGGCGTACTGTTGTAGTGTGCTTTGTTGCTTGCTTTTGCTGTGATGCTGTTTAGTTATTGGAGGGAAGTCTGGGGGCCTTTCCTCATAGCTGCTCACTTCTTAGTGGAGAGTGCTGGATGGAGCCTGTCTTAGTAGTGACCACTCTAGCTTTGTGTGTTGCTTTATACAATTTTGTGTGCTCAGCTTCTTGAAGCTGGCTTCTGGATCTTTTGGTTGCTCTAACTAATCAGTTTGGTTTGTTGCTTTCAGCTTGTTGTTTGTGGGTTGGTTTCCAGCTGCTGGTCCATTGTTGTTTGTTTGTTGTGGTGCATGTTCATGGATGTTTGCCTCTCAGTGGAGGAGCCTTGCTGTTGTCCGCTGGCCTTGCTATGTCCAGTAGTGACCTGGTCATGTGCTGATTTATTGTGTTGCTGTAGTAGGTGCAATGCCTAGTTGTGTTTGTTTTGTTGCTTATGGGCTGCCTCCTAGTGACATCTCTGTCATTAGTTTGCTAATGGTGGTCGGATTTGATGGGTGTTGCTTTTGCTGCCTTCGACTGTCCAGTATTCCTTGTTATGCTGGATGCTTTGCTTTCCCACTAGAAATCCTGCTTGTTGTAATGCATGCTGCCGCAGGGGTGCATGACATTCTAATGTGCCTCCTCTGCTATTTTGAACATGATTATTGTTCCTCTGGGTCATTTGGCTATCCTTCTATTGGAAACTGACTTCGTCTGGTTTGTTGGGCAGTGATGCTTTTCTCTTATTGCTTGGTTTTGTTGGTTAATCGACAACCACTTTTGCTATTAAGGCTTCGACCTGACACCTTTGTTCATGAGCATGTTCCTTTTGGTCTCTTTGGTTGTAAATTCTTATCTGTTATGTTCATTTTGGGAGCCTGTTCCTTTTTGTTCGTTAGGTTGTACATGCTTGTAAATTTGACTTGCTGGTTTTCCAGCTTTGTTACTGTTGATCTATAATACTTACATTTCAATAAAAAAAAAAGAACACAATTTTTCTTTGACGAGTTTGATAAATTCAAGAATTTAAGTAAGATGATTTTTTTATATAGAGTTTGATGTGAACTTTGAAATAATAAGAGAAAAATAGAATCTTTTTTTTAAGAAATAAAACCCTAGCTGAAACTAGGAAGAAAACAAATTCAAGAAACAACACAAATTCATGATTGAAAGGATATAACCTTATAATAGCACAAGCTCTGATACCATTTTATATGGACATCTCTCAAGATACGCTAAAATAAAATTTGAATGGTTCACAACTTGACCCAATAAGAACTTGCCTTGAAAAACCAAAGTTATATGCAATGATAGCTCCCACCCTAAGCCTATAAAGAGAAGCGAACAAGTACTATAAAATTACAATGAATTTGATCAATTCTTCGATGAGTTTGTAAGTTCAATAAAAAACTTAGTATGCGAATCATTCAACCATACAAAACATAGCAAGAATGTCAATTTCTTTCTTAAAAATAGTCCTTTTTTTTCAAAAATTCTCTACAAAAGAGTATTTATACTAGAAAGAACCATAAGTCTAATAAGTTATCCCTAATGAATATGGATAAACCTAGTAAATAATCCAATAAACTCAAATTTAAGTAAGGACTTTAATATCTCTAAAAGGCCTAATAATTACTAAAAGATAAATAAAACAATATCCCAGTTATTTAAATAAGACTAAAGTAATTTTTGTAATATGTTGGCATAATCGAAACTCAACTTCAAACGCATGCTTCTCTTTTGTTTTAATAAATTAGAAGGCATGTCATATATTAATGGAAAGATATGGATGTCAACTTTACAATGAAATATGAATCAAATTAAAAAAATAGATAGATATAATTATGAAGAAAACAATAGTGAAAGGTCAAAATTGGCAAATTTGAATCTTCTTATTCCAATCTTTTTGTAATGTCTAAATGCTCATCTACAAGCCCTTCTTGAACATGAATTAAATTAGTTAAGGCATGTACTTTATTATTTCATATCTTATTGAAGTCCATCTTAGCTCATGGGTTTTAAAGAAGTTTATTGAAAGCCTCTTTAAACCTCGTAGCTATAAGTCTTGTAATTGGACCATTTGAAACCTCTAACGCATCTCTTGTTGTTGCTTAAATTGCATCATTCTCTCTCTCCTCAAAATGATTTATTATCAAATCATTATCTACATCAAATAAAGATAAATAAAAAACAATGGCTAAACATCTAACTACACCCAAGTATGGTCTTTTCTGGTCGATTGACACCATGGCAGTCGCGGCGTTGCCCCAAAGTGACTAACCTAACCAGCCTTCAACTGACAAAATTGACAGTTCATGATGGTCATTTTGAGCCAACGGTTGGGATTCTTTAGGGCTGAATCAAGAGCCAAGATTTGGCACCATTAAAGATAAAATGTCCCTCTTTCACCCCTTGTAAATAAGGGTGGATTTCATGGACTGAGAGGGAATAAATTCGGGTTTAAATGTGATAAAAAAAAAAAACCAGCCTCTCCCCCAATATTTTATCTAGCATTATCATTTTTTCTTCTTCATTACCGTGACTTTGGCTTCTTCAGCCACCATCACCTCACCAACGACATGACCATCGGTGGCCTAACACCCTAGCTACTCCATTTCTTTGCTAGCAATAGGAGTAGCCATTATGAGCTCCTCCTTTCTCCCCTACACAGTCAACCATGACAGTGTCTCCTTCCTCTTATACTAGCAACAAACTCTGCACCTTTAACCTCTAATCACTGACAACAGCGACAGAAACTCTAGCAGACCAACAATTGCCACCATTTTAGTCTCTTCCTTCTCCAGCAATGGCAGCAGCAGTAGCTCCAACCACGCTGATTGTTCCTCCTTATTCTCCCTCTAACAGCCAACACCGCCCACCAACGACTCTGCCACCAGTCAACAACAAGACCAGTCAGCCACTTCTTCCACGCTAGGTAGCTTCCCCATCTCTTATTCTTCTTCTCCCCCGTCTCCTTCTTTCACATGTTGCATGTGAATAGTGGAACATGAATTATAATTCATGTTCTACTATTCACTAGTGTAGTCACTGGGTTGGGCGAATGACTAAGCTAAATCGGGCTGGACCTGTTTTAGCCCAGCCCAGTTGGTTGGGCTGGGTCCAGTCTACCCTAAAAAAAATGGGAAGAAGAGTATGATGGGCTGCCAGTCGGCCCAACCCAACTGAGTTAGGCTGGACCCATTTCGACCAAGCCTAGATGGTCGGGTCGAGTCCAACCTAATTTATGTTTAACAACAAGAACAACAACAACAATATATAATATTTTTTAAAAAATAAAAAACAATTCAAAAATATTCAAAAGTCCTTTAAAAAAATTTGTGATTTTCTTGCATGTTTTTCTACCCATTTTGCATAATATTGGGTTGTATATTTACACTATAAGATATAGATCTGGTATTAAAATACCCGGTTTTCTCCAAAATATTTCTAATTTTTTTTTTGAAAAATCAAATTTCCTCTTTCAAAATAAAAAAAAATATTTTGTTTTCATGCATACGGCTAAATCCTAAAAGTTTTCCAAGCATATTTTCATAAAAAAAAACAACAAAAATTACATCTTTATCATGTTTTAAAAATGCAAAAAAAAAAAAAAGAGGATATCGTAACTAGTTTATGGTTATCCATTAGGGTCTGGCTAAAATATCAAAAACCCTTTACCAATCATTTTGTTCACTTTATATTTAAAGTGTTAGGGTTTAGCTATAGATTTTAATAGCTGAGGGTGTAAAATTACACAATAGAGTATACCCTTATATATTAAAGACATAAAAACAAAAAATATAAATAAATAAATGCAATGTTAAAATTTAGACCTTAGAATGGTTAGGATTTAACCTGATAAGGTAGAGACTTCATCATGAAGGGAGATCTACCTTGAACTTTAGATAAGACCAACGAATAGAAACTTGACCTAGAAAAACAATCAAACAATAATGCAGCTTACCTTAAATAGAGTGCACTAAGGGTGATACATCTTCCCCTTGCACAACCAGTCCCTTACCCGGACTCTCACAAACCATAGGTTTCGTAGTAAACTTAATACTAGGTGGTAACTCTTGAATCTTATAATCATAATTATATGATCATACCCAAAACCTTATTTCCTTTCTCAATACCTCTCAAGAGGGTTAGCGCCCCATTCGACGTCGCCCCGCGACAACATTCTTTCTTTGTTTTCTTAAGGCTTTAATAGTTCAAGAAAGTTAGTATGAGTGTGCTTAAGCTAAGGTTGTTGAGTTTAGGCTTTTTTTCTGTGTTTTTGGCCATTTTATGGGTTTAAAGCAATGCTTGAGTTTTCTAGGTTTCTAGGTTTTGTGTTCAAAGGTTGCCATTTTAATTTCTTGCAAACTAAAGTTATGGGCTTGCCTTGAGTGTTTTGATCGAAGCCTGGGCATATATATGAGTGTTCTCTTCTTCCAATTAATCCATACAAGGTCTTGTTTGGATCAGTTGATCATTAATCCCTTTATAGATGTAGGTTTATGTTTGAGGCTGTTAGGTTTGATTCTTGGAATATTTGGCATATTATTCCCTTTAAATAAGTCTTTCAGGTTTAATTTTACATGGTATAGCTCTTTATGCTTGTGATTCGATGCAACTTGGTCTCTAGCTTTGATTTAATTTATAGGTTCTTATTATGTTTTTCGCGTTCTTGAGAATGTTCAACCAAAAACCACCAATTGATCTTTGCAAACTCTATTTTGATCAAGGGTTGTGTTTCTAAGTCTTGGGCCAGGCTGGGAAGCCTGTCCATGTGACTGGACTAAGCCTTTAAAGCCTAAGACCACATTTAGCGAAGCCAAAATTTGTCAAATAAAAAAATACATTTTTGGGTCTTTATGACGCGTTTAGAAAACATGCCATTACAGAAATTTTTAAACATGTATTTTTTAGCTAAAAACATGTTTAGCAAACATGACCTAACACATTTTTCACAACCTTATTTTCTTTCTCTTTTTTTGTATTTTTCCAAACACACCTTAATTTAATGTTAATTAATTTTTAGGTGTTTGAAGGACTATTTTGCAATTAATTTTGGGTCTTTTATATAATTTATACCCTTTTATATTTAATATTTGGGATTGTGAAGTTATACGTAAGACACTTCTCCAATATTAAATAAACCAGTTTAAAAAAATAGAAGAACAATAAAGATCCTTCTTTAAAAAACAAAAAAAAAAATAGATTTTATGTTTTAAATTGCATTTGGTTAAACTCTAAGATAATTTTCATGCACATTTTTGTAAAAAAATATATTTTTTCTTTTTTTCTTTTAAGAAAAATCATTTAATGGATTTTATAGCTAGTTTGTAAATATCTATTAGAATTTGGACTAACTTTCAAAAACACAAAACAAAAATTTATTTATTTATTTTTAATAACAAGATTTACAAACTTATATGTAAGACATATTCCTA
>Ga0307515_10005962_pt1 | contig 24543 bp, 24 predicted proteins | sample 17_EM_MG_FD_194513 | JGI IMG/M metagenome (GOLD analysis project Ga0307515, IMG submission 194513) | Populus trichocarpa ectomycorrhiza microbial communities from riparian zone in the Pacific Northwest, United States - 17_EM | ecosystem: Host-associated > Plants > Roots > Unclassified | place... | reverse complement strand
AGCCAAGAAGACCCCTTTAGTGAACGCCGATGTTGAGATCGCTCATGCCCCCCAGATGTCCCCAATGAGTCCTTGTTATGCAGGTTGAACTTTTAATATCGTAACACGTTATGGCCAATGAAGCCGCGCAGCTGTTGAGTGCTGCTTATTTATGCCGATTTGGCGTATTTCTCGCGATAGTGTATGGCAGCATTCACCATGTTGGTGAGGGCAGCCTTTGTCTCCTTCCATTGTCTTGTCTTCAGACCACAGTCGGGGTTGACCCAGAGCTGATCTGGCTTGAGGTACCTAGGATGATGTTAGCTTGAAGGAGAATAAATAAGAAACGATAGGTAAAGTCTTACGCAAGCATCTCCTCGATGCGGTCCTTGATCTCTGACTCACTCGGGATACGGGGCGAGTGAATGTCATAGACACCAGGACCGATATGGCGAGGATAAGCCTGGTCAACGAAAACCTTGAGGAGCTTGGCGTCGCTCTTGCTGTTCTCAATGCTGAGAACATCAGCGTCAAGGGCGGCGATGGCGTGGAAGAAATCTTGGAATTCGGAGTAGCAGAAGTGAGAATGGATTTGGGTGGAGTCCTTCACACCAGCGGTGGATAGCTTGAAGGAGTTTACGGCCCACGCGAGGTAGTTCTCACGCTCGCGGCCAGAACGGAGGGGAAGACCTTCTCGGAGAGCGGGTTCATCGACCTGGATGACATAGATTCCAGCAGCCTCAAGATCAATAACTTCGTCTCGTAGAGCAAGAGCAAGTTGCTGGGCCTGGATTGATTGATGAACATCATCACGGGGGAACGACCATCTCAGGCAGGTGATTGGGCCAGTAAGCATACCCTTCATGGGCTTGCTGGAGATGGAGGCGGCATATTTGGACTCCTTGACGCTCATAGGAGCTGGGCGCGAGATGTCACCAACGATAATTGGTGGGCGGACGCAGCGTGAGCCGTAGCTCTGCACCCAGCCGTTGGTGGTGAAGACATATCCGTCCAGTCTCTCGCCGAAATACTGGACCATGTCGTTTCGCTCTGGCTCACCATGGACGTATACGTCCAACTTCAGCTCATCTTGGATCTTGATAACTTCCTCAATCTCCTTCTCGATGAACTTCTCGTACTCTTCAGCGGTGATCTCACCCTTCGTGAATTTATTACGTTGGATACGGATCTCCTTGGTTTGGGGGAATGAACCAATGGTGGTGGTAGGGAAAAGAGGAAGCTTAAGGTGAGTCTTCTGCTGAGCGTAACGCTCAGGGAACGGTGATTGACGCTCATGCATGGCCTCTGTGACCTTGCTCTGGCGTTCCTTAACATAGGGGTTGTTGGTTCGCTCTGAGGAGGCACGGGACTGCATGGCCTTTGCATTGGCCTCAAGGTCCTCTCGTACGGACGCTGGGCCTTCAGTCACGGCCTTCGCAATGACAACAACTTCGGCGGTCTTTTGAACAGCAAAGGAGAACCACTCCTTGACTTCAGTTGGGAGCTTCTTCTCGCTATCAAGAGAGTGTGGAGTGTGGAGGAGAGAGCTGGAAGTAGCAACAATGACGCGCTCCTTGCCAAGTTTCTGAATAGCTGTCTCGACAGTCTCGATGGCCCTCTTGAAGTTGGTCTTCCAGATATTACGGCCATCAACGACACCGCAAGAAAGTGCCTGCTTGGCACCAAGCCGGCCGATCACGCTCTCAAGTTGTTCGGGATTTCGGACGAGATCGATATGGATGGCATAGAGGTTTTGGAGGCCAGGGAGGACATCGAAGTTGTGGACAATGTCACCGAAGTAGGTGGCAAGGACAAGTTTGGGGAACTTGTCGCCAACCAGCTTCTCGTATGCAGGCTTGAAAGCATCCTTGACGCGCGGGGCGAGGTCGTAGACAAGCACGGGCTCATCGATCTGGACTGTCTCGGCGCCGGCTGCCTTAAGCTTTTCGAGGAGCTCGGCATAGACGGGGAGAAGATTGTCAAGGAGGGAGATCGGGTCAACGGTTTGGCCACGGTCAGCCTTCCCGAGTGCGAGGAATGAGACAGGGCCGACGAGGACAGGTCGAGTAACGATGCCGGCTTCCTTAGCTTCAAGGAACTCGCGAACGGGCTTAGGGTCTGAGTCGAGTTTGAAGGTCTGGTTATCTTGGAATGTGGGCTTCACGTAGTGATAGTTCGAGTCAAACCACTTAACCATTTCCTGTACTGACAATTAGAACAGATGTGGCCATTTCAGATGGTTATAATCGTCTTACCAAACTCGGGACATCAATGCCGTCCTTCTGGTGACCACGGCCCATGGCGAAGTACTCATCGATTGGTGCAAGTCCATGCTTCGAATACCTCTCCGGAATGGCCTGAAATCAATTAGTCAACTTTCTAAGGAATTTCCTGAGGTATATAGGCACTTACGTTGAACATTTGAATATGGTCTAGGACATGGTCGTAGAAGGCGAAGTCGTTGCTGGGGATGCTGTCAACGCCGACATCCTTCTGGATCTTCCAGTGGGCAAGACGGAGTCTCTTGGCCTCTGCCAGCAGATCATCCCGAGATAGCTTATCTGCCCAATATGCCTCATTGGCCTTCTTTAGCTCTCGGTTTCCGCCCATGCGGGGGAAGCCAAGAACAGATGACTGTACCATTGTGGCGTGAGATGAAAGGGATTGAGGGAAAAGGAGGTAAGCTGGGTATAGGGGGGAGAATGGATTGAAAACGTGTGGTGAGGTGGAAGAAAAAGGAGGAGGGAGGAGGGGCGGTGATGGAGGGGAAGTGAGGAGGGGATGTTTTGTAGTAAGGTTTTGTGGGCGGATAAGAATGTGAGATTTTTGCATTAGCACCCGGATTTCGGAGGTGCTAAACCCCTTCGGGTCACCGCCTTACGTGCTTTCGCCGTGCTTCTTGCAACAAAGTCCGTGACAGCTGTCTGATAGTTTATTGCTTCTGCAGTTGTCCATACAGATGCATTCCTCGCATGCATTTTGAACCCCCATCTCAAGGGTACAATTCGGCGACAATTTTGCTAGGCACTAATGCCCCTCTAGCTTACCTTAAATTATTACTGCCCAATTGGTCTTGATAGCCAACAAATGAAGGATTCTAGACGTTGATGGTGACTTTCAAGCGCCACAGGAACCATTCAAACTGTGCCCCGCTTATCAAACCTTTTGGTAAACTCACTGTGCACTCGACTGTTGTGGCCATCTTTATGATTCTGTATTATGCTTTTAAATAATTCCTCTACTTACAAAGACGCCCTGGTTCCTGACCCGTTCTTCTGGGATACACTGGATAAAATGATGCCCATCAAATGTGTTCCAGAGGAAATGTGACGGTGACGACGAATAATCTCCTCGCTCAAACTGACGCTACGTCAAATTGAAGCTCAAATGCAGTTCTTCAGAGAGTCCATGCCACCCTAGCCAAGCTACATGACTCAAGTGGTAATTGGTAGACTTTATGCACGTCAAAAATATTCCAGATCCGTGTCATCCTTGAATTAGTGGAGCTTCCCGCGGGGTACTTCTGTTTTGTTCTCATATTAGTGCTCAGATGACCTGAGCTTTTTGTACCACCCAATAGACTCTGTTAAATGAGTTAGGGGTGGTTTACTCCAACATGATTTTTTTTTCTGCCAGGAGCATTCGGAGATATTCTTCAACATGCTGGCAGAACAGGGAGACAAAGGTCCGGACTGAGGAACGAGTAATCTTCGTAAGCATGCCAGGGTTTGCTTTTCGTCGCTTCTTATGTCGATCTCATTTCTATCTTGCTATGGCCACTACCTCGCTAGTGTTAATTTATTTGTTCCCGGAGAAATTTTGAATAGCCGAATGGGTAAAGATGGAGGTGGTGATGAAGTTTCGAGTCGAAGTTTCGCTGGAAGAAAGTGGACCGAATCTGTCCCGATATATTCCACTTCTTTCCCCGCGACAATGACGAGCGAGTATTGAGCTCTTGACTACTTCAACGCGTCCAATTTACAATCTTCTCACTTCCAGCCCAGTCACAGAGTTATTCACCATGTCACGACCAGGGTTTAGCCGAGTGGCTTCAACCAATCTCAGCAGTGGAAGCAGCGGACCAAGAGTGCTGGAAGGCAAGGTGGGGATCGTGACGGGTGCTTCAAGAGGTACGGAATAATTCAACATTTCTAGAAATACCACCTAGGTTATCAGCTAACAATCCAAAGGCATTGGTGCAGCTATCTGCGAAAACCTAGCTAGCAAAGGCTGCTCCCTCGTCCTCAACTACACCTCCGAATCGTCCGCAGCCCGGACCGAAGAGCTCGCTACTCGGCTGCAGGAAACACACGGCATTAAGGCCGTCCCTGTGCAAGCGGATATGGGCTCTGAAGCCGGCCCCTCTCATGTTGTCTTGGTGGCCAAAAATCATTTCCAGCATCCGAAGACGCAGAAATTCCAGCTGGATATCATCATTAATAATGCAGGCATATCTGGGAATATGAATATTGAGGAAACAGACATACAAAAGTTCACGAATCAATACAATGTCAACGTACGAGGCCCGCTACTGTTGATGAAGGCAGCAATGCCGTACCTTCCACATGACCGTTCAGGACGGGTCGTGAATCTGTCTAGCGTGAGCTCAAGTTTAGGGTTTGTAGGACAGAGTGTGTATGGAGGCACGAAGGCAGCACTTGAAGCGATGACGCGATCATGGGCAAGAGAGCTGTCAGAGAGGGCGACGGTTAATGCAGTCAATCCTGGACCCGTGGGTACGGATATGTACTGGAGCAACGGGCCAGATTTCTTCGAGAGAATCAACCCGTTTCTGAAGTCTACACCATTAGCAGCAGCCAGGGAAGGTATTGATTCTGAGAGGGTTTATGACTCTTCGAAGGCTTCTGGGGGACGACCGGCGTACAATGAAGAGATTGCGGGTGTGGTAGCAATGCTGTGCTTGCCGGAAGCCGGATGGAGTACTGGGAGCGTGGTGTGTGCGAACGGAGGGATGAAATTTAGCTACTGAGGGCCCTGCCAGTTTAGATTCATGGTTTGCACTGAAGTAGCCCAGGACCGAAGATAACGGGTAGTGTGTTCATACCTAGACAGAAACTCTGGTCCTTAGAATCGCAAACCGGTCTTCTTCGCCGATATCATTGGCAAGGGAGAGATTCTTGAGCTTTCGGCGCTTTGCGTAAGTGCATGTACAGTACAGTATCAAGGAATTCCCCTAAAAAACCGTGTCTCCAAGAATTTCTAGAGTTCTGCTTCCTGTAGTAGATTCCCGCTGTAAGCTCAAGTTGCGCAGGCGTCAATTGAGAATCACATTCAGGCTCGCGAACTGAATAACACAACTAGCCTGAGGTACTCCGTGGCTATGCATGGGTTCCCAATTGTTTTGGTATGTTGATACCACAGACGTGCTAAAGGGTGGACGAGACCTTGGCATCATGTCAAGTGAGCGATAAACGGTTCATGCATGGCCTATGGTATATCTTGATCTCTTTCGGCTGTGCAGGCATAGGAAGGCGCGACGACTTATCATACTGCATGATTCGACCGACATGAGATGGAGGGTTGCATAACTCGGCATGGCCGTTTTCCAGGCCAGCCACGGCTTCCAGTTGCCATGGGCGACGGTGTGTACACATGCGGCTCGAATCGGCGAGTTTGCTCAAACCGATGGCGCCCAGCCGCCGCCATAGCATGAGACGCAGAGCTCGGGCTGCTATGCGACGGAGTGATTGGTAGAAGCGATAGGGCTTAATGGTCAAAGATCAGGGTGGCGTAATTCGTGGCTGGGCCTCTGTTTATACGGCCAGCCATCTTTACAACCGTGCGTGCGGCATTTCACCCAGATGCCCCCTCCCCATGATCCCCATATCTTCTCCGCATTTTGTGTAGCATCTCCTACTCGTCGACCTCTTCTTCACATTGTATTTTTATTCCTGACTTCTCAATCTGACAGGCGGATTGGTGATATACCCAACAATGTTTTCGAGATACATATCATATTAATACACTCCCGGAGCCTACCTCAACCTCATCGCCTCTTCAACCCGTCGTTTGCAGCAGACATGAAGGTATCTAGGGGTTTGGGCCTTTCCATTGCCCCCTTGATCTTTCTGCTTTCACCCACCACGGCGCAGTTGCCCTACAACCCTACCCGAATCCTCCAGAATGACACCCTTCTCTATATCTTCCGACCTTCGACTACCTCTAACTCGCAATTCGAACTTGACACTCTAGATCTATCATCAACGTTACAACCCTTGAATCTACCACTTACGACCCTGTACCCATCCTTACCTTTCCTGAAAACGGATACGGCGCGAGCTTTCACACCGGTTATAGACAATGGCGGAAACATAACCGTATATACCGGAGATTGCGCCTCAGGCGCTGCTGGAGCGGAGCTTTGGACGTTTACTTCGGTGTCCGCATCACCATATGGAAATGGGAGCTGGAGACAAGAGCAGGTATCACCGCAAAATTCGGACGAAAACAACTCGGTAGCTGGAGCAAATTTCCTCAATTCTGGAATCTCGTTCTCTAGCTTTGTCAACAGCGATGCATCTAATACGGGAATTTATCTTTTTGGGGGCATGTGCCCTTTCGAAAACGCAACACAAGACTCCTGGATGGCCTCAGCCAACTATTCCAACCTGATGGTTAACGTCGAGCCTACAGCTTCGTCTTCAAGGACAATCGACTATCAAATCGGGATATCTTCTAGCCGAGGGCCTCCAATCGCAGAAGCTGGCTTCACTATCACTGGATTGGAACGTAGCTATTCGAACACGAGCGATGGCACGCAGACCCAACAGCAAGACTTCGTCTTAGTCGGAGGCCATACAAGTGCGGCCTTTATCAATATGTCTCAAGTGGCCCTTTTCTCGCTTCCTCAAGAGAGTTGGACATTTCTACCAGTCGAGCAACCTAACACCCAGCGTACCGATCTCACTATTCGAGCTGATATCACAGAAATTGAACCGAGATCTGGTCATACTGCTCTTTTAACCCCTGATGGTCAAAGCATTGTGCTATTTGGCGGCTGGATTGGAGACACCAGCACTCCGGCTGATCCACAATTGGCTATTCTCAATGTCGGCGAGGGATATGGTGGCCAAGGCTCATGGGCTTGGACTGTCCCTACAACTTCTGGTGCCAGCCTTAGCACTGGAGCAGGAATATACGGGCACGGAGCAATCATGCTACCTGGCGAAGTCATGATGATTGTTGGAGGATATTCGATCTCTACTTCGTCCAGCTCACGTTGGAGACGGGCTAGTCAAGCTATGAATACTCAAACGCTATTCTACAATGTTACATCAAGATCCTGGCTTTCCGAATATTTACCTCCACCAGCGGCTTCCACAGCACCACAGACGGCTGACTCAGGCCCTCTCTCAACCACATCCCAGAAAGCCGGACTAGGAGCCGGTCTTGCGATTGGTTGCGCTGCTGTGCTTGGATTGCTGGTATTCTATCTATGGTATTCTCGAAGACTAAAGAAGCAGCGAGAATTTCGTGAAAAGGAGCTCCGGAATTTGGCACTTGGTGCACATCGATATCATGTTGAAGGTCTGACAGCGAATGGGATTGATGCTCGAGATGCAGACATAGACGCTGGAGAATACGTTGACGATCCTCTCGGTCCAGGCCATGGTCCATACCCATATCCGACGGGTCGTAACTCCCTTCCCCAGGGCTGGAGAAGAGCCAAAGGGCATGATGCTGAGCGAACCGGGCTGCTCGTTGAAATCCCTAGCCCTACGAGAGGTTTACGTCGTAGTCTTCATGGGAGAGGGAATCACAACCTACCGCGCCATGATGGGCGTATGCGAGGTGCTGGAAATATTCACCCTATCGACGAACTTGAGGAAGACGAGCAGGCGGAGACAGCTAAGGATCGACCGTCAAGCACCGCACCAGAGATGACGGAGCGTTTCAGGCCAACTACTCATAGGATATCTGCCTTCTCAAATGCTCCAGCTCTAGATCCCTTCACCGACTCTAGTGTTCCTAACGGAAAAGATTCTCAGGATCTTCTGACTCAATCTGCACCTGCTTCGCCTGTACATGAGCGAGCAACGCAACTACAGACCTTGGGGAACGACAGGGACCGTGCCGCGGGTGCTCTTATACCGCGCAGTTCCAGTCCGGGCAACCCTGGAGGCCGAATCTCGCCTTCCAAATCCGATCGCACGGGATCAAATCTCAGTGAGCGAAGTACGCGTTCTAACCTCTCAGCGCGTTCCAGTGGCGGTAGTATAGTTAGGACTCTTTCGATACGGTCCTCTATCCTCCTCAATAGCATCGCAAATCCTTTCATGGCTCCAGAAGGGAGTCCCACTGCAGAAAGATCGCCAGATCGACGCAGCGGAGGATGGCCCAACACCAACGAACAGCGAACCCGCTCTCTCACCGGCAATCGACCTAACACCGCAAACGCGGACGCTGACTCCTTCACCACAGCTCGCTCATCCTTCGCCCAACTCCAAGCAGAAGGCGAGGCGCTCCTCGGTGGACGACCCGACAGGCCCGACACCTCATCCTCATCCGCCTCCAACACCTACCACGACACCGCAACAGCCGACGCCGCAGCCATAACAGCCGCCACATCAACAAGCGAACCCCGGCCCACCCGCGAACGCCGCAAGAGCTGGCTCGGCAGCGTCCGCCGCGCGCTCGGCCGCGCAAACCCGGACACCGACCGCAGCCGCAGCATGACGACCTCGACGCCGCACTACGACTGGAGCGCAGCGCCGTCGCCTACCACCGGGCGCGCGCGCGACCGTTCGTCGTTCCCCGCGTCTAACCTGCCACGCCGAGCGGCGTCGGACGCATCGTTTTGGCGCTCGAAGCGCGGGGCGCGCGACTGGGACGTCGATGAGGAGAGCGGCAGGGATCGGTGGAGGCGGAATAGCGGGGATGATTGGGGCGCGCCGGAGGATCAGGCGGTTCGGGAGAAGGTCGAGGGCGAGGCGGAGGAGGACTGGGATGTTGAGGCTGCGGTGGAGAGGCGCGTCGTGCAGGTTATGTTCACGGTACCGAAGCAGAGGCTCAGGGTTGTGAATGCGGATGTGGATGGGAAGAGCTTGTTGAGCACGGATGAGGGGGATAGTAAGAAAGGGGAGGAGGTGAAAAATTAGCTGAGAGAGGAAAGACAGATATAAAGGGGTTGCTGTAGATGTTGCTGGAGTGCGCTAACACTGGTTGGCACAGTTGTATCTGTCTTGATTTGTTTGATGCTGTTCTTGTAGCTTTGGTAGGGCTGGCGGATTTGGGTATATCACTGTCGCTTAGCAGGAACGGCGTTTTGGTTGGAGTATTTTTGCAGGTATCAAGAGTCTAGCTGGCTTTTAGACTTAGAGATACCTTTCAATGTGGAAGAAGACCCGTTCAATACTTGACATTAATTAGCGCTTCGTGTAACTCAGAGTTTTTAAACGCTGTGAATCTAAGATGGAGGCTATACTGACGGTCATAAAGATTGAAGAAAAAAAAATTCATAAAGTGGTGAAAAGAGAAGTTGAAAATTCTAGAAGATGTAAAGAAAGTGTGAAAACTATTCATTCCCTTCTTGTTATAAATCGTGTACTTCTCATAAGTTTCTAAACTGCCCTCACTAAGCCCAATGCAAAAGCCTGAATTCACTGTCCGCAGCCCTGGCCTTGCGGTCTCGTGGACCTCCAATTAATATATTCAGTGAATGATGCACGTGATATGTTAGCACGTGCTGATAAGGGCTCACCCCGATAACACTTAAGATGGGATGCACCTCCTCATTCTTGGAGGTCTCTCTTCAGGCAGCTACGAGGCCTTGTTCAATCAGCCAGATATTTCACCGTCAAAAAGACGCTTGATCTACCTACTAAATCGCAACAATGCAGCGCATTTTCCTATTTCGCAGAATGACGTCACACTAACATCAATCTTGCCATCCAGCTTCCAGCTTCCAGTTGCCCTCCATACTTCAACCCAACACTCCAGCACACCAGGCATAAACCTCTCAAAGCTACAAGCATTCAAAGCTACCAGCACACCAAAACACCACAACACCAAAATATCTCCAATATGTCCTCGCAATACAGCTTCCAATCAACTTCATACAAGAGCTCCTTCTCGAGCGTGGACGGCCGCACGACGTCCTACACCGAGTCAACGCACTCGAACCCCTCTGGCACCACTATCCACCGCACATCACAACAGCCAGGCCAGGCCCCTACGAACGAGACGGTGCACCTACCTACGTCTGGTAATGCGGGAATTGAGGATGGAGGAGCGAGAGAGAGGATTAAGGATGTAACGGATAATGATCAGGAGCATGAGGGGAATATGGAAAATGAGTATGCTAAGAGGGAGGGAGGTGCATGATGGGATGTGTTAGATTGGGATTGGGAATGGAATTATGATGGCGTTTGACGGCTGAAATGGACACGGTCATTTAATTTACTGGAGGTCGAAGGATGAAAAGCCCTGGGGATGTCTAGGTTGGATTTAACCCTCTTGTTGGCTGGTTTGGAGTGTAACGAATACTATCTACTATCCTCAATCATGAAAAAGGAATTCCGTCAAGACATTGATGATATTCGCGGAAATCGACGGAAAATGTGCATCCCTCCGCAGCGTAAGCCGTGAACAACTAAGCATATATACGCCGCCCTCATCATCTTCACAGGCCTGTCATCATATTTTGGATCTCATTCGCGTTTCGCGTCTCACAGCTGAGGTGATCCCATGACAGTGCTTATAGTTCCAAAGCTTTCGTGGCGAGCTTTGATAGCCGCACCCAACCGACGCCAGCCAGGACAGCGCGTCTCCAACCGGCCTCATCACATCACGTTGATGCCGACCTCTCAAAATGGGCTGGGGGCGTTCAATGGAACAATAGGAAGGCGCAGATGGGTATTGAATTTCCTTAGGTCACTTATTTTTTCACGCTGCGTGCGGGGTCCGGATCTCTTATATCTGGGGGATTCGCTCCTTTGTCTCTAGCTTGCTTTGAGCTTCAGAGCGTGGAGGGTTTTTGGCATTTGCTGTCCCATCTAAGATCCCAGTAAAAATGCAATTTTTATTGAGTCTTGCTCGTACTCTTCTCACGTCTCCCTTGGTTCTTTTATCCGTTATTTCAGCGAGCTTTGCCATATATGTAAGTGCATTCCTTCGGCCTCCTCATCGCCCAATTTCCCCGTCCTATACGCTTAATCACCTACCTGCCAGGTTTTCGCCATTATCCTATACAGATTAACCCTCCACCCACTCGCCAAATATCCCGGCCCATTCCTCGCAAGAATCACAGACTGCTACCTAGCCTATCATGCCTGGAAAGGTGACCGCCACCTTGAATACTGGCGGTGCCATGAAAAATATGGTCAGAAACCGTCCTGGACGAGCTCTCTCTCCGCCTCAGCTAAACTCCCACAGGGAAATTCGTCCGCATAGGCCCAAACAACCTCTCGATAAACAGCAACACAGCGCTGAAATCCATCTATGGGTACAAGTCGAACGTCAAGAAGGCAGACTTCTATTCGGCCTTCCCGGCAAACAAGAATACATATAATGTCCACAGCTCCATCGACAAGCTCAGCCATGCGCGGAAACGTCGCGTGCTTTCTCACGCTTTCTCTGACGCTGCCATCAAGTCGCTCGAGAAGTACATCCTCGCAAATGTCCGGGCCGCGTGCCAGATGATTAGCCAGCAGGGCGGCAGTGGGCAGGAAAAGGAGGAGTCGAAAGGGTGGAACGCGCCGTGGAATATGGCGAATTGGTGTAATTGGCTGGTGTTTGACATCATGGGTGACTTGGTGTTTGGGAAGGCTTTTGGCATGTTGGAGGGCCCGACGAATCGGTTTGCGGTGGACCTGGTCGGCAATGCGGCGCACCGGCATCTTATTGTGAGTTTGGGCTGGCTATGCAGCTGGGGCTGTGCTGATTGAGACAGTGCGGGACGCATCTTACCATCCATCGGTGGCATCTGGACAAGATCCTGTTCCGGAAGATCGCGGCGAGCCGGGAGAAATACATGCAGTATAGCAAAAGCCAGGCGGCGGAGAGGACTAAGCTGGGTCTTGATGTGGATAGGAAAGACTTCTTCTACTATCTGCTGAATGCTCGGGATCCGGAAACTGGGAAGGGCTTCAGCAATAATGAGCTCTGGGGCGAGAGCAACTTGCTCATTATTGCGGGATCCGATACCACGTCTACAGCAATGGCCGGCACATTCTTCTACCTCGCTCACAATGCGGGAGCTTTGCAGAAGCTTGTGAAGGAGATTAGGGAAGCGTTCTCGGATGTTGAGGAAATCGTTTCGGGGCCTTCTCTGACCGCATGCTCGTACCTAAGAGCCTGTATCGACGAATGCATGCGGCTTAGCCCACCTGTCCCCGGCGCCTTGCCTCGACAGGTTCTAAAGGGTGGTATTGATATCGATGGCCATCATCTCCCGGAAGGAGTGGTAGTCGAAGTGCCGCATTATGCAATCCATCACAACCCGGAATACTATCCTCGCCCATTCGATTACGTTCCCGAGCGGTGGCTCGCCCAGACTTCGCAGAATCCGGTGTCCGACCATCTATCTCTCGCGCATTCAGCCTTCTGCCCTTTCAGCGTTGGCCCTAGAGGCTGTATTGGGAAAGGTCTGGCATATGTGGAGTTGACCGTGACGATTGCTAGAGTGCTGTATCTGTTCGATTTACGACTTGCGCCGGGGACGAAGGCCGGTGAGGGGTCTATGGATTTGGAGCTGGGGAGACAGAGGAGCCAGGAGTATCAGTTGGAAGATAGGTTTGCAAGTAAGAAGGACGGGCCGATAGTACAGTTCCGTTCACGTTTTTGAGGAATATTCTCGTGCGTGGATTCTAGAGGGGCATTTCGGAGAAAGATTGTGGAGAGAGACTTCTGCAGGAGTACGGAGTAGAGATCTTTGTACACACACTGTGTCAAGACTGCACGGCTATGAAGTAAGAGTAGTTGGGCAATTGCAAGACCTTTGTAAAGTGCCGTAAGGTAATTCTGGAAAACCAAGAATAACTCATCCAAAGCCCGCCTTAGCCAAACCATAAGTTCCAGTTCAATTTAATAATTCAGGTTTACTTTTTCCAGAAAGCATACGAGTTAGGCTTTGCCGCACGGGTATGTGACTAGCTACATCTTGAGCCAAGCCATAGTCCAAGGTGCTGCTAATCACGAAGTCCGGTTTGTTCTTTTAAACGAGCCTCTTCCTGCCACTCTACCCTTTCACCAACCTTCCGGGGAACAGAGCGTGAATTATGAACTCTCAGTCTACCGCCGAACGCCAGTTTTCCATTTAAAGCCTTTATGGCTGCATCTGCTTCTTCTGAACTTGGAAGGTCTACAAATGCGTAGAAGTGATTGCCGGGCTTCAACTGGATTGACTCAGGCGGAGATATGACTTTGCTGATAGCTTCGCTACGTGTGAAAAACGATGTCAGTTGTTACCATATTTACTTGGGTCCTTTCCAAGAGGGGTGGATGATTTTAGAGCCGGGCGTAAATAATGGGGGCTAGTTTTAGATCCTAAGGATAAGGTAAACTTAGAGAAAATGCAAACTTACATTTTGAAGCCCCCAAACAATTCGCGGATCTCAGTGTCGCTCGCATACTGGTTTTGCGGCTTGGGAAGTCCACCAACATAGAGTCGACGACTTTCTATTACCGGATCAAGAAGAGGCATAGGGTTGGTGTCGGGTGCTCCATTTCCTTCGAAAGGCTGTTCTAGGTAAACTCCCTCCGGTGTTTGTTTAGCCCAACGATCGAAGGTAACTGGCTGATCTTTTTTCCAATTTTCTCGTTTCTGAACACAAGGTTTGAGCTTGACTGGCCGGCCGAGCAGGTCTTTGTTTGCCAGTTCTAGCATGGCTTGGTTGGCTAGCTCTTCATTTTGAAGTTCAACGAAACAATATGAAGGATTTCGGCCAGTGAAAGGATCAATCGAAATGTCGATGAGATCTCTGTAGAGTTGGAGTTAGGATTAAAATAGAAAATATTACGCAAGAAAAGGTAAAAAATTTCACGGTTTCCAAAATGATGGACGTTAAATAAGAGCTGCGAGGAATGAAATATGACAAGAAACTCTATACTATCCTGAAATGACGCCTAACTTACATGGTGTAACCTGCTTCTGTGAATAGCGCTTCTACATCGGACTTCTTCGCCATGTATGGCATATTGCCAACATATATTCTACGTCCATTTGCCCTCTCTTGCTCTAACGCTGCTTCTTGCTTGAAGTGTGGCCTATGGTTTGCGCTTTTGGTAGAGTCCCTGGACTGAGACTGATACGCTATGGGTACGTCATTTTTAGAAGGGTTTGATTCTTGTTTTACACGCCAGTTTTTTGAACTTAGAGCACGATTAGAATTCATTTTCGATAATCTCCAAAGGCAGACAATAATTCCAGACGTGGGGACTCAAGAAAGATCAAAGCCAAAGAAGTTTTGTATCTGCAAAGAAAATGCAATCACCGGAAGGCGGCCGAAAGTCCAATTTGTCAGACTCTTGGCTCGTTGCCGTGCCCTACCCTGAAACAAGCAGAGACCCTGGAAGACCCTGGAAAGATAGACGATACAAATTTGGAATCTCGCGTCCAACCTCCTGGAAATTCATGCCATGGCTAGTTACCCTTACCTTATCTGTAATTCCGAGCAGCAAACCTTATGCAGGGCGATGGACCAGGCTAGCCATTTGTGCCTATCTACCCCACTTAACCTTCCCCTCGTCATACTCTCACATCTTCACTCACTTGAACGTCGCACAGACTTCGAACAGTATAGTAGCAGGAACGTGCGACAACTATATAGGGCACGACCAGGATTATCCAATCATAATCGCCTACCATGATATTCAATAAAATCGACGAGTATTTGGTCTATGGAATAGCAGCTGCACTTTTGTATATCACCTGGAAGGTAAGAGGAGCAGGAAATAGCCAGGATTGTGCTCCTTGTACTACGTTAACATACTTTCAGGGCATTAGTAACTTCCTCTTCTCCCCAATCCGGCATCTCCACCTCCCCGGTCCTATTCCCGCCAAATTGACCAGCAAATGGCTCCTAATGCATGATCTTGCCGGCCACCGTACCGAAAAGGTTCACTCCCTGCACAAACAATTCGGTCCGGTTGTCCAAGTCGCTCCTAATGAAATATCCTTCGCCGACGTCGCCTGCATTAAAGATATTTACGGTAGCTCAACGACTTGTATTAAAGCACCTATTTACAGCAAGATTGGGAAGCTGGGATTGTTTCAGATGCGAGATCCGGAGCAACATCGCGCGCGCCATCGGCGTGTCAGTCCTGTCTTTGCACAGAATATACTGTTGCAGCTCGAGCCGCTCATCCAGGAGCAAGTGGGAATTCTAATGGATGTGGTTGAGAGAAAGGCGGGTAAAGCATTTGATGCATTGCACTGGATGAGGATGACAGCTTTGGATGTTGCTGGTAAGTAATCAGGTGAAGCACTATTTATAGGTCAGGGGATAAAAGGAAGGAGGCATACTGAGATATTTTTGTCGAGGCTGATGATTAGTTTTAGGTGAAATTTTACTCGGGAAGTCATTTGACTCGTTGAAGGGAGAAAAACCGCCAGCGTATACTCATCATCTTGACAATGTACATCTTGTTTTTGCACTATGGGATCTTGCTCCGTGGTTATGTTTTATTCTCAGCAGGATACCGCTTCATAAGTTTCAAGAATTCTGGAAAGCCGGTGACTACTTGTACGAGGTATGTGAAGTTCTTTGACGCGTGGTTTTAGCTGTTCTAATTATTTTACGTATATCAGTATGGAGACAATGCCTTGCGCTCCTATATTGCCCTCTATGGACGCAAATCTGGTCGCTACGACCTTTTAACAAAGCTCATTGCCGGTGATGCTGCACAGTCTATATCACCTCTTACGGATGAAGAAATCAGCATTGAAGTCAGCAATGAAGTCCTTGCAGCTACTGATACTACAGGCAATACGATGGCTTACGCATTGTATCAGCTATGCTGCAACCCGAAGTGGCAGCAGCGGCTGCGTAACGAATTGCGAGGCTCTGACGGACGAGAAAAAAGTTGGAGCTTTCAATCGGTGCAACACCTACCAGTTCTGCATGCAGTGATCATGGAAACTTTGAGGGTGTACCCAGCTGTCCCTTGCGGATTACCCCGGATTACGCCTCCGCAAGGGACAAAGGTTGGGAACCTATTCATTCCCGGAAATGTAAGATGTTATAAACTCCACTCTCCACAAAGAGATCACCTCTATCTCTGGCCTCCGTTACTATTTTGAATTAATTCTCTCTGCAGACGCCCCTTTCCATGCAAGCATTCACAACGCAAAGAGACCCTTCCATCTTCCCAAATGCCGACACCTGGGACCCTGAACGCTGGATCTCAACTCTGGGTGGAACTGTCGAGATGAAAAACGCGTTGTTGGTGTGGGGAAGAGGCACACGGATCTGTCTTGGTCAAAATATGGCTATGATGGAGATGAAGATTGTGATTACCAGGTTGATTGAAAGATTTACGATCATAGTTGCTAGTCAGCGCACGCATGATGATATGTTGATAACGGATCACTTCGCATTGATCCCGAAAGGCGGGAGATGTGAGGTTGTTTTTGAGCTAGCTAAGTGATTTGATCTGCAAGATAGTCTGCTATCATCCTAATTTGTTTTGGTGGGTTAGAGTTGTTTCGGATCTTCAAGCCGTTGAGATGAAAATCGTAACATCTTCAAGCTAACTATGTTATCGGAGTTCTTCCAAAACATCGCTGAAACTAACCGTGAGTAACACTAGTGTGAAATCATGCAAGCATAAAACCAATTCGGAGTTTGAACAAAGGTAGGAATTACTAAGTACGTAAAAGGCACACGCGTCTAATTATCACTACGCCGGTCAATCAAAATACTGCAAATCCGCGCATTTGCTCCAAACCTCCATTTATCATATTTTTCCAGTCCGAAAGTGTCGAAGCGCCAAAACAATGCAATCATATCAATTTCCTTCGAGGCCTAGAACCCTAGAACCCCGACACACAGTATCCCTCGTCTTTTAATGGGTTACTCTCGTTTTTTTCCGATAGTTCAGTTCATGAGCCGCCGCCTCCTCTCCTCGCGTTGGCCGGGAAAGCTGACGGTGTTGTCGGGTCCTATGGAGATGCTTAGCGCGCTATCAGTTTCACCAGCGCCCTGGGACTTGCTGCGTTCGGGCCGGATGACTAGCCAGGTCGTGTTGGGATCGTCGCGGGAAGAGGTTAGCTGGAGCTGAGGCCGGCCGGTGCGTGATGTAGGGATGGCTTTCGGAGGTGGAGGGAACAACGTCAAGAATCTCATGGCCTTCAGGCCGAGAGCTTTGACGTTTTGGGAGAGCGGGATCGAGTCGATGAGGGTGAGGCGGTCGCCGGGGAGTTGCTCGAGGAGCGAGACGGAGGCGGTGTCGGGGGAGGCGCCGAGGAGAATGTGGGCGCACTGGTAGGACTGGGCGTGGAAGTGGAGGTTCTCTGGTTGGGGTTAGCGCCGTGTATCAAGTACAGTTTAGGGCCAAGGGTGATGTGGGGTGTCGTATTCCCTTACCGCGGATTTTGCGTGCAGCACCGCCGTCCTTTCCGACTCCGACGTCTACGAAGTCGAAGAAGGGCACGCGGCTGCTGAAGCCTGTTGAGAAAGCTCGTAGCTGTCCTAGATTCCTGACCTTCCCCTCGCGGACGAGGAGATTCGCCATGCCTTCCAGGTTGGCGTAGATGCGGACGATCAGGTCGAGCTTCTCGGCATCGTCGTGGACGTTGCGAAGATACTCGCGGGAGCGGGCCAGGAACTCGTCGGCGGCAGCCTCGCCACCCTTGGTGCCTTTCGTTATGAACCTGTCCAAGAACTGTTTTGCGTGACACGGGTTAGTTGGGTTCTAGTGGGCGTATTTCAGGCCGGGGAAGGGCGTACAATGAAGCCATCGTTGTCGGCATCGATCAGCACCACAGCGTACGGTCGTCGGCCCTGCTGGACATGAGTAAAAATATCTTTTTTTGTTTGGATCGGCCTGACGGCGGTGGCTTTTTTACAGCTTTCTCTGCTAGAGCGATTTCCCGGTCCTTGGACTCTACCATCTCGGACTGCAGCCGTCTCCGGACATTCTGCTCGCTCTGGAGATCGAGTTCTGTCTGCTGGAGCTTCGCTTCTGCATTTTCTAGTTTATCGAGGAGTTCCTAGTAGGGTAAACGTGTTAGCGTTAGTGAGGCAGAGCAGGGCGAGTGCAAAGCAAAAAAAAAGAAGCTGTTCATGACGGCGGGGGACCGCACTTCTATCAAGGCGTGTCTGGATTCTTCGAGGATCCGAAACTGGGAGAGCCGACCGCGGTAGGTATCTGGGACTTCAGCCATGGGTGGAGGAGGAGTTTTTGTTGATTTTAAGACGGGTGCAGGTGCAGGTTCAGATTGTGAGTTTTGCTGTTGCACGGGGGCGGGCTGCACGTGTCGCTGCATGATTGCAGTGGTGCGGGGCTGGGGTGTGAGTGGGCACGAGTGGTTGGACGTGCAGAGAGGAGGCGCGCGCGCTTCAAAGACCAACTGCGAAGATGGGAAATCGGGGAGGAAGCAGGAAGGGGTTGGTCATGCCACACGGTGAGGTTTTTATAGAGTTAGGTTTTGTTGCTTGCGATGTTTGCGATGCAGTAGCGTGCTTTTACTTTTTGGGCTGAGACGAGCTTAGTGGGGCTATGAGTGGTGGAGGATGCTTGATGCCTGCCCTCTTTGCCTGCGTGCTGCTAACTTTTTTTTCTTGTCTCTGCGTGAACGGCCCCCCTCCCCACAGATCAAAGAATGCAGAACAGATCCCGTTATTAGATCCCGTCAATAGATCCTGTTAATTCCCCTGCTTCGCCTCGGGAATCTTCCCAATTACCGCCTTCAGCAGTTCAGGTACCCTTTCCCGCTCCCGCCCGATGTTGTCCTCGTGCCACTCCATGTCCACAGCCGCGCAGCGTGGATGTACCCGGCTGCCGGGTAGACGCTGGCCTGGGTCCCGATTACGAGCACGAAGTCGATTGGACCCTGGACGTCGTCGGACAATTGGAGCGCGGGCACGATGGGGTCGGTGAAGTTGATTTCTCGATAGTCGCAGGTTGGGTCGGAGCATCGCACGTCGAAGAGCGAGCCGTGGATGGATTCAGTGTGCGGACGGGCCGGCGTTAAAGAGGGCGAGGATGTGGGTAGAGGATTTCAGGTACTCGGAGGAGGCGACGAATTCATCGAGGTAGAGGTCGACGGAGGTATCGAGATTGATGAGGCTTTGGCTCTGCGGTTCTGCTGCTTGTAGTACTTGTCGCGCAGCTCGTGCTTAACCTTTTCTGGAACGTTGCGCGGGTGGTAAGAGGATTGCTTGGGGTTTTCTTTGACTGGCTCCATGGTTGAAATGTTATTTATTTGGAAATTCAGATGAGAATTAATAGAAAGATGAGAGGGACAGAAAAAGACAGAAGGTTTAAGGAGGTGTTTTGAGAAGGTATATGCCTGGAACTGGAGATCTTCACAGCAGGGGCATGGAACGACGGAGCTCAGTGGCAGTGTGCTTTGTGTGCTAGGCAACAATGCCTTGGTATAGGATCAGTTTAGTGCAGACTTTACTATCCATCCTTGAGCTGCATATACGGCGGAATCACATGGCCAATAAGGTCGTAGGGGATTCTGATAGCCTTACTAGGTCGCGCCTTGCGAATTTGAACTAGCCTTTGCTTGGCGCTCAAGTCTCTTGGTGTCAAATCGCCGTCACGTCTCCATCCGCGAATTCTTCACTCATCATGGCTATATTAGTGTGTCATTGCCCCTCACCCGTCATGCTGGGAATTTCGCCACCGCCATTGGCTCAACCTGTGTGCTTCTTCAGCTCAGCATTATCAAGAGCAATCACATCTATTAACTCTCTCAAACGACTAGCTACAGGCCAGTCTTGACAGAAGACATATTTCAGTAGGGCGAGAGCTCCTAGCAAAACACCTCTGCATCTCTGTTCCGGGAGATCATCAATTGGCCAGATATTTACCGTCGCACCGCGCTCCATCCAAACACGGAAGAATATTCAAACTGTACTGTACTTTGCTAACTACCAACTGGGCTAATACAAGCCTTGTCTTATATCACAACTTCTAATTTCCTTCTCTGCTCACAAGACTGGGAGCGAAACTATAAAAACCTCGTTGCGGACTCCACCTTCCCCGGCGACGAATACAACGAACTCACGAAAACGGTCCTTCTCCTTCCAAGTCCCGTACTATATCTACTCGAAACCACTCGGCAGCTTTATAACCTCCATACCTCCCACACCCTGTCATAACCCGTGAATTCTACTCTAGACGTGGAGAGCCTTGTCTTTAGACTAGGTATAAAAACGGGTCTGGTACGGATGCTGCGGTAGTTCATCATGGATCCTAAAGGCTACAAGAACTGATGGCAGGGACATGGCTTGGTTTCTAAAGGCGGATTGTTGGCATTGTCGGATCTTCTTCCCGGCATTACTAGCGGGTGTGGCCTTCAGCGATCCGACTGATATGCGAACTACAGCAAATCAAAACAGGTAACCAGATTTAGCCCGTGGGGCACAGCGCTTGCGGGCGAACGGTGAGGAGCACAAGTTTTACCTGGTACCCACTACGTTAAAGAAACATGAACACTTTGGCAAACCAAGGCCGTATATCTAGAAAGCCATGCAGAACGTCTATAGCGGCCTATGGCAAGCTGCCTTGCACGCTGGTGATGACAGGAACGGCTCACCTGTATTACAGACATGTGGTATATAAAAACTGGCGTGCGGGGGAATATGTTGGCTTGATTCTAGAACTACCTATCGTCCGGTTGAATTTGCACAATGCAATTTTGGTAATGACCTGCCTATTCCGAAAATGCATTTGACACGACCAATCGCTCTTTTGCCAGTCGCTCATCTGCTCGTTACCGACTGTACGGATGGAGCCAGGGTTCCCAACCCCCAACTCATGACACTGGAAAGAGAAAGATGAGAGGGACGACTCTTTTCGACAAGCCGCAAACCGATTCAAATGGCGGAGGGCGAAGCATACTACAATCCAGGCCCATCACCAGAAGCCGATGTAAGCGTTCAAACCCTGGAGGTGATAGGGCCGCCTCTCTTTGCTACAAATTGCTAATGGCCTGATCCACGACGACGAACGCGACTCGGCGATAACGAGCCCGTGTCTACCCCACGGTTTGCCGGGGGTAAGCGAGAGTGAGCATTGTCGCGTACCTGACTTACCCGGCTCACCCCATTAAAAGCGGCACCGCCCCGTTTTTGGCAGTATCTGGGGTCTCGCAGAAAAACTATGCTTAAAAATATCTAGTCAAGATATCTTTTTTTTGCCACTAATTGGTTAAATTCTGTGGCGTCATTTGGTGGTTACAGGCCCCTGTACGCTGCATGCATGGTGACCATGATCGTCGCTGACATGGAGTGGAAAACCACGTGCGGAATGGCTGATTGTTAAAAATACAACGTCCTGAAGTATTGGTGGCTGAGACTGCCTGACCAGCTACATGGTTATTAGTGTTACTCAGCCTTGCCCGCTGCCGCAGCCGCAGAAATTAAAACCCACAGCATATCGTTGGACTCTTTGTTCTGTATCCACTATCCTCGAGACTGAACTATTAGAAAAATTGTATCGTAGTTTACTTTTGCACCAGACTTTGACGCTCATCGAAAGCACAATGGCCTCTCGCGAATGGGACGCCTATAGCAGCCTGAACATCATGAGTCGTTATAGCTATGGCATGACTTGCGTTGGAACAAATAGACACAGGGGAAGATGTGGATGGAGTCTTGAGGGGCGTTTATACAACGATATTCGTGCGCTTCTTGATACGATGGAAGGACGACCGCCGAATGAAGCTATCGAGTTGCTAGGGGAACTTGCAAGGCTGAGTCTCTGCACGGATTGGGGTCGGGATTGGTCTCGTCAGGGGCATCAATATCAGGCCGACGAGGTGATTAGTCGATGGGAGAGCGCGATCATGGTGGCCGAGAAAGAGTATGAGAACAGAATGGGGCTGAGAAGGGGAATTCATGTAGTGGAGGAAAATTGGGGTAAGGTGGAAGCGAAGACAGAAGAGCTGCAAGCAGAGATCGAACGATTGCGAGTTCAGCTTGCGAATGAACAGGTGAATGTTGGGAATTTGAAAGAGGAGAAGGCCGAATACCAACAAAGCTTATCGCAAAAAGCTCAGACGATTGAAAGGACCACAGCAGAGCAAGACAAGTTGCGTGCAGAGCTAGTTACCTTGGAGTCCCAGCTTAGCCAAGAAATTGACAGAGCTACAACAGAGCATGTAAATCTCTCCACGCAAGTTGAAAATCTGACGAGAGAGTTGGATTTGGAGTCCAAGGCCTCTAGCAAGTACCAATCAGACTTGCTTCAGACCCAAACCCACCGCGATACACTCGCCAAGGAGGCGGACAACCTCCGATCACAACTGGACGTGGAACGGCAAAAGTCATCTGGGCTAGTCTTGGGCCTGGAACAAGCCGAGACTTCTCGTACCATACTCAGCAACGAGAAAAGAGCTATTCAGTCACGGCTCGAGAGTAAATGTCAAAAGTTCGAAGAACTCACTGCCGAGTTGAGCCAATTGAAGACCAACCAGGCCACACACCCCATTGAGACCGAGGCACTGCGAATCGAGCTAGTGTCGGAGCATGAGACCTCTACGCGATTACATCAAGAATTGAGCACCACCAAGGAAGATCTCTCCATCACTGAACTGGCTCTCAAAGAAGCTCAGGCTAGCCTCAAAACTTATCAAAGAGACAACGATAAGCTGCAGACCGAGGCTGCTGATAGAGAGAAGGAATATTCTGATTCGATCACTGCATTAACCAACCAGATCGATTTCTTCAGGAGTCATCCATTCAAGACCTTTTCCACGACCCTGATCGACATATTTAAGAGGCGGGCGAAGGTTGTCACTGGGTTTAAAAGGAACGTGAAGTCTAGCAAGAGGATTGTTGGTGCAAATGACCCAGAAGCTAATTGTTCGGCTTGAGGTATTTTTGATGGAATTGGACGTGAAGCAAAGATCATGGATATCTTATGCGCTCTCTGTAATAATAGTCGGTATATAGTTTAGGACATTAGCAAATGGAGTTTAATCATTATCGTCATAAAATTTATGCTCATGAGTACTTTCCTCAGATCTTGACACGCAAAAGGAGGAATGGCGAATCCTCTTCATCCCTTTTGTAACTTTCACAAAAATGTCAACGAGGACGAGGCACATGTGGAAGAGGGAGCTATGGAGGCTTAAGAATAGACTCAACGAAGATAGGACGGTCAAAGGATGGAAAGAATTTAATAATTAACAAGCAATTAATCTAACGAACAATCTCAATGCATCCTCCGAATGTGCCGTCTATCTTGTCTTTCCATAGAAATCCCCTCTCCGATTTACTTGTTCTACCTAATATCACTAGAAGAACTCTATAGTATAGTGTCTAATTTAGATAAAAGTTGAGACACAGAAGCCTCTAGCTCTTCATTGATGTCGATCTCCCTGTCGAATACCACTATGTAAGGACGGCCTGTGTAACCGACTACGGGTGCTGCCGAGACAGCCTCAACGCCACCCTATATATTGATCGCAGATCAATATTGCTTGCAGATCACTGTTCCCATTTCAGCTACCATTTCATGTATATATACCTCTTGATTTCCATAGATTTACAATCAAGTTGCTCGTTCAATACCCACACACTGCAAAGCTTACAGCCTGTGTTGGCAGAAACACGTTGATTAACTCAATACCCTTAATTAAGGCTCTATATATAATCTACACTAAAAAAAAATATATTCGTAACTTTATTTAAAATCTTTGGTTATCTAGCAGAATGACTTACCGCCTATATTGATTGATGCGCACGGTGCATATTTTATAGGGCGTATATCCGTGCAAGGGATAGAATGCAGTAGTTTTATTTTACAGCACCTGCTTGACGAAGGCATTCCACTACCTTTTTATGGCCTCCTTCTGCTGCCGCCTGCAGTGCTGTTTTCCCATTATATTTTGCTGCTGTATTAATATCCACCTTCTCTTGAAGTAGCCGCTCGACGACTGCGAGGTGGCCTTCTTCTGCTGCCGCTAGCAGTGCTGTTCTTCCACTTCTTGCTGCTGCTGTATTAACATCTGCCTTCTCTTGAAGTAGCCGCTCAATGACTGCGAGGTGGCCTCCTTCAGCTGCCGTCTGCAGTGCTGTTCCTCCACCACTTGCTGCTGCTACTGCATTAACATCGGCCTTCTCTTGAAGCAGCCGCTCGACGACTACCAGGTGGCCTCCTTCTGCTGCCGCCTGCAGTGCTGTTCTTCCATCATATTTTACTGCTGCATTAACATCGGCCTTCTCTTGAAGCAGCCGCTCGACGATTGCGAGGTGGCCTCCTTGTGCTGCCGCCTGCAGTGCTGTTCTTCCACTTTCTGCTGCTGCATTGACATCGGCCTTCTCTTGAAGCAGCCGCTCGACGACTGCGAAGTGGCCTCCTTGTGCTGCCGCCTGTAGTGCTGTTCTTCCACTTTCTACTGCTGCTGCTGCTGCATCGACATCA
>Ga0307515_10005961_pt1 | contig 24545 bp, 19 predicted proteins | sample 17_EM_MG_FD_194513 | JGI IMG/M metagenome (GOLD analysis project Ga0307515, IMG submission 194513) | Populus trichocarpa ectomycorrhiza microbial communities from riparian zone in the Pacific Northwest, United States - 17_EM | ecosystem: Host-associated > Plants > Roots > Unclassified | place... | reverse complement strand
TCATGTCCGCACTCAGCTGCTAGGTGCAGCGCCGTCCTTTTCTGGGAGTCTCTTACTTCAGTGTCTACCCCATGCTCTAGCAATAACCGCACAATGTCTTCCTGTCCATTCTTGGCCATAATATGTAGCGCGGTCCTTCCTAAGAGACCCTTACTAGATTCCTTGTTTGGTTTATATAGCAGCGCCAGTATATCCTTAAGTCTGCTCTTATCTAATCCATATAGTTGCTCTAGGAGAAACCGTATAAGAGATTTGTTCCCGCTTTTTAGAGAGATATCTAGTGCTGTCCACCCGTAGGAATCCTTTTTCCAAATATCTGCGCCTTTCTCTACTAGCAACTCTGCTACTGCCTGGTGTCCATGCTGGATAGCTAGATGCAGCGCCGTCCTCTTACTGGGATCTTCTGCCTCAATACTTTCGCCTTGCTCTAAGAGCAACCTCGTTGTCACAGTATTTCCATATTCGGCGGCTTCATGTAGCTGTGTCTTCTTTGAATGACTCTCTCCTGGTCCGTCCGCCGTATGTTTCCTCCTGGCCATGCTATAGGTGTACGAGGGAGCTGTAGATCTATGCGAAGAATGACTTGGAACCTTCGAAAGGATGTTACACTAGGAAGGGCCTAGAGAGGTACGGCGTTCGCACACCAGATTGTGGTGGATATCTGCTTATGGGATTTTAATTTCTGTTGAAGTCTACGGGTCAGAAACCGCAGTGTGTACACTTGTATGTAGAACCCTCACCTCACTAGATCCGCCGGATCGATCGGATCGGTTTCAATTCATATATACTCAATTCTATCCACTATCAATGATTTCAAATGGAGTGATGCATGCGTGTATCTAAGGGTAAGAGGGTTGAGTTATGGCGGCTAATCGTGAAGTTTCATTCAGCCCGACTCTAAGCCTAGAGAGAAGTAGTGCTTACGTCACGTGACACATCTCTTTTGATGACCTTTAACTTCTGCAAGCCTATACCTTAAATTCCTTTCCCATTTAGCGGCTTTGGAGATGATTTTCCTCCCGAAGTCGACGAATTAGATGATATTCCCGGCGCGGCCGATAGCCGCGAGGGCCTTCATACTGCAATTATAAGGTCATGAAATGCAGCACGTTGGAGACTTTTGCATAATGACCTAAGAGGAAATTTCCGCACTTCCTTTGGAAGGGATATCTCCCACCAATAAAGTATGCTGGGAAGACAGGAAACGTGCCCCTTGCAGATGAGGGCCAAGGCTTTTCAAGCCCGCCAAACGCTCCTGCCCAGCCACCGCTTGAGGCGCAGCCGCCCAGCGTTTGATCCTTCCACAGCTCTTATCGGACTCAACCTCCTTGAATCCTAAGCTCTGATAACAACGCATTGTAGCTTCTAGGCAGCGTGTCTAAGACTCACCACCTGCTTCCTGAAATACCTCTTGCTGAACCTGAACTAACTCCAGGAACTTATTGTGGATAGACTCAACGAGCGAAACGTAAAGCAGAAGGCGTCACAATACGCCATGAACGCGTCACGCAGCTTAACGGTATACTTGAATTTCTTCGTGTCCCACCTATCTTCTCCTGTCTCAGCTTAAACATGTCCACCATTCCACAAACATCTCTCCCTCACACCTCAGTGATCATGTCTCCCAATTGTCCGCTTTTCTCTTCCGATCACAATTGCCGTAGAGAGACTCCGAGACATTTGTGCGGTCTAAAACAAGCACCAACTGACAACGCTTCACTAGCACGACCAGCAGCACGAGCAGGAGTCCTACCGCGATGATCCATCCGAGTCAGCTTTAGACCACGGCATGTCAAATCTACACTCTTTACCTCAGTACCAGGACGAACGATCTCTGCCGTCCGAACCGCAGGAGTACTGCGACGAACCATCTCCCACCCGCCCCCGACCTCAACGCTACCACGCCAGCCCTGCAACAATACATTATCCTCCATACCTAGCTTCCTCCGCTGTATGCCCTAACGGCGGCCCCACAGCTGCTTCGCTACCCTCCGACGCCCCACCCTCCTACAACGCGGTTCTCGCCGCAGCCTACAACGATGCTCTTATTTCGCGTGTACCTTCTAGCTCTCACTCATACTATCCTCCCGGCCACCCTACCAGGGACAGGGGCGAGGACGAGTATGGCGAACTGATAGATCACACATCATTCAGGGTGGAGCGGTGGGTTGCGCGGATCATTGTCCTGGGGGCAATCTGTATAGCTGGACTTATAGTGTTTTATTTGACTCGGAATGGGATGCTGTGATGAACGAAACGATGCTTAGGGGTCTAAAGCGCCATGAGGAATACGCGGAGCTTTGGAGCACATTGGATAGGTGCAATTGGATAAACATAACAGGGCATGGTAAGAGAATATATCCAGGGTGGAATCGTTGGATGGATAGACAGTTGTTACAGGAGGTTTTCTCGGTATTTAGGGCATATAAATGAGTCATATTTGCTGTTCAATCCGCCAGTTTTTTTTTTCTACGTTAACGTTGCTGAGCTCCACGAATGTCGTTATACCCAGTCTTGGCCTCGTGAAGACATCATTGAACTGAGTCCCACACCTCTACTTCTTCTCCCACATTGGCATCGCCGGCAGCGTCGCAAATGCAGCCATGGCAGCCAAGTTCTTCGCCGGACTCATCTGCCCGTCCCCCTTACTCATCTCGGCCATGATCTTGAAGTAGTTGATGTAGAAGGCCGGCGTGTAAGTGTTGAAGAAGCGCGACTCGCCGTCAGACGGGTTCGAGAACGTGTGCGGCGCGCGGATGGGCACGGTCACGTAGTCGCCCGCATTCACATCCAGGTGCTTGTTGTCCGGTAGGTGGAACCGGATCGTGCCTGCGGTGACGAGGAAGGTCTCGTCGTGCATCTCATGCCAGTGCGCAGGCGGGCCCTGTGTGTGAGGTGGTAGGATGAATTCGGCAGAGCCGAGGCGGTTGTCTATGGCGAGATAGGTTAGTGATGGTGGGAAGGATAGAAAGGGTGGAGGGATTGTAGTGATGGCTAATGGCTAGAAAAGAGGGGTTCATAGAAGAATGTTCTTAGTATATGTTAGGCTGTGCATGAGATTCTGATTTACCGGTTCGGGAGCCGTCTTCCATAATGCGCATGGTTATATGGCCAAGCTTCAATGTCTCGCCACCTTTGGCAGGGACGAAGTTGACTGGGACTTTGGGCATCTCCAACGTCTTCATTGCGGTTTCTTCGTCCATTTGGATAGATTTGGTAAATTTAAGAGAGCTGTTAGGTAATTTTTTTTTGTAGTTAGAGAAAAGGTAAGCTCAGCCGCACGGAGAAGGAAGAGAGAAGAAGGGTGGTGAGTTGGATGGGTAAGGACAATTGGGTCGACTTTTAAACTGTGAGACTGTATACTACCCCTCGTACGGAAAGTGAACTATACGGAATCCTCCCGAGTGCTCGATGTCTTCAAATGTCCAATCTTACACAAGAAGTACAGCAGATAGCCCCACGAGCTGAGGTCTTAAGTAAACATCGGCGTGTCGGGACATTCGCCCCACCATGCCCCGCCCTTTTTCCGAGCTTGGACTCCGTTTGTTGGACCAATAGCTTTACTACTACCGTCATGGCTCTCAATGCCGCGCCTATAGCAAATTAGAGGCAGGAATCAAAGACCTTAATGCCCGAACGAAGTTGCAAGGCTTTACGATAATTACAAAGTGATCCAAAAAGGACAAACAGACTCCGGCGACTGTGCGCAAGCTATGGCTTGTAGGCGCAGACGCCAAAAAGAAGCAGCAGCACCCAATTAAGTTCACGCGCAGCCTCACAGAGCACTATGCAGTCCAATCAGTCGACTCAGGAACAGGTTGAGGTCAATTCTAGTGGTGGACATAGTGGTGAAAGTCAAAATACTACTGCAGATGCCTCACCACCTATCGGCAGCAATATTCAACAGGCTTTAAGCGGTCGGAGGGCTTTGCCCTTACAGGCAGACTTTGCCAAGGGGTCCTTCGGCGCATTCCAGCTTTAACTCGAACCCTACTATATATACTATAGTTAAAATCAAGACTTGGTTAAGGTGTTGCAGTCAGAAGAGTTACATGTTAAAAGTTTGATTTTCCAAATGGCACTGCCCTTAAAAAAATATAGATATCATTAAGACGAAAGGGTTGATTCGCCACATATCAAAGGTGGTGTTGTCATGTTCACTCAATTAATCATCGCACAGGACAGGGTTTTAAAAAACATTGAACAAGTCTATCGTGAATTTGTCTATATGTAGATGCTTTCCAACCAAAATTACTAGAAACACCCATATCGTTGCAAATGGGGTATACTACGCCATGCCTATGTCCGATGCAGTAGAAAGTTACCTAAGAGTGCCCCCGATGCTGGTTTTGCTACCTTAGTCTGCACAAGAAGGAAACAAGGAAAAAGGAAATAACAAGTCCATGCTCGTTAATAGTGTCGCGGATGCGTGTCCTCTGGATATCTATGAATCCATACTATTTAGATGGACAAAAGCCAGAGAGAGGAGCCAGCTCGAAGAAGCGAAACATGAACAGAGTAATGACAAGAATTAGGGCCCCAGCCTCTTAGAAAAGAGAAGAGGGAAAGAAGTGAAGCACGCTCAAAGTCCTTCTGAGACGCCGCTCAGTTATGCTCATCTAGCCAGCTCAAGCAACAGTGAACATAGCAATCGTAGCGCAGAAATTGCTGCGGTTATCAGAGTCAAGAGCCATGCTCTTGCCGTCTTGCACAATCATGTTTGTGCTAGCCTTGGTGCTTACAGCAAACAGATTGACGTTGCTTGAGTTCTCAACGCTGACCATGTTCTCCTGGCAGCTCTCTGTTCTCAGACAATCTTGCTTGTAGTTGCTGAAGAAGGAATAGGTTCCGCTTCCGAAGCCCCAGATGTCGCTGCTGTTCACGATGCGAAGACCCCAGGCTGACTTGCAGGCCGTGGTGGTACAGGTAGAAAAGTCAGGGTCGGAATAGGTGGCTTGTGTGGTGAATGGTGTTGTTGCATCCGGATTTGGTTGGAAGTAGGGCGTTTCGGTCTGAATAAGCGCATAGTAGATGTCCTTGGCGCTTGCGAACTGGTAGTTATAGAGGACATTGTGCTCAGCGGCAGTACCGTAAAGCCAAACCGGGCCTTGACTCTCGACGAGCATACCACGACCGTTGTAGATGTCGATCTGGCTGTGGTCGGCAAGATCAAGCTCGTGATCAGCGGTCCACAGCCAAACGTTCTCGAGGTAGGCACTGGAATTCTTGGTGATATGAAGCATCATGAATGACCCCAGGCACGCATCGTTGGCCGAGTGAGTGGCGTTAGGACTCTTAGCGCAGGTGTCTGATTGAAGCTTCGTGCCTGCAGAGCCGCCAATACGGAAGTGGACGTCCCAAAGACCGCCAGCGCCCTGCTCAGATGCGGCAATGTTCCATTCCATAAGAATAGCACCAGGAGCTGGACCAAGTGTCTCAAAGACCACGTCGCTCATCTCGAAGGTACCAACAGCACCGCTAGTTTCGCCGACTTGGAAGACTGGCTTCGGATTGCTTTGGTCGGAGAAGAATGTGCCAGACGCCATTATCAAAGGCCACATCTCACCAGTAATTTTGACATTCTTGGCCGCTGGAACCGTGATGGTTTTCGTGACAACGTAGGCACCATGGTCGATGTAGAGGACTTGACTAGAGGTGAGACCGTCGATTGCAGATTGAATGGCAGCAGTATCATCAGTAGAGCCATCACCCTTTGCGCCCTTCGACTTGATACTGACGAAGGAACTAACAGGAAGCGACTCATACTGGGGGCGAGCGCGCTCGAAGACATTGCCATTAGCAAGTAAGCTGGCGGGTTTGGACGGCGCGCTTGCAATATCGCCCTGAAGACGAGTTGCAGTAGAGTTAGTGTAACCTCTGCCTTGAGCCCAAGACTTGATGAGGCTGCTGCCAGCAAGAATTTGCTTGCCAGTGTAGTCTTGAACCGCAGTAGAGCAGCCGCTGAAGTCGACGTTGTCTAGAATGAGAGTCCCTCCGCTAGTAGGAGTGCTGTTGCTATTGAACGAGGTATTAACACCAACTGGCGTGTTGCTGATCTTGCTGTCCAAAAGGAGCACAGAGCCAACAGTCTGGTTAGAGGGACTGTTCGCCATGTCAAGGCCAACCTTGCAGTTGTTGATCGAGACAGATTTAAGAGTCCAGGCCCAGTTCCAGTTCATGAAGATGGCGGTGTTGCAGTCGTTGAATGTGAGGTTCCTGGTGGTGAACTGCTGGTTGCCGAAAAATGCACCGTAGTTACCGCCATTGAAGGTGAGGTCAGTCATGAGGCCACCGGAACCGTTATCCATGAATATACCCTGCTGCGCATTCCCAGTGCCGCCTTTGACCATTTCAAAGCGGATGTTCTGCAAGCTCGTGGCTTGGCCGACCTGCCAATGAATACCAGCACCCGCAGTTGCGGGCATAGCAGTGAGGTCAATAACGAAATTGCGAATTTGGCGGAAGAAGTTGTTCTGGTTTGTGTACCAGTTGGCACCGCCATCCAAATACGGATCCGCATCGATGACAGCCATGCCAGTGAAGCCTGCTGCAGCTTTCAAGGTTGGAATGCTGACTGCATCTCCGATGAACTGAGTGTAGTAGTACTGGATGATGGGCTTGCTGACGACATATGTGCCGGGAGGGAAGTAAACCAAGGCGGGAGTAACTGTGCTAGAGTCGCAGCCCTGCCCACAGCGGTTACCAGAGCTGATGGCACTGTTTATAGCAGCTGTATCATCAGTGGAGCCATCACCCTTCGCACCAAAATCCTTAACGTTGCGGTAGATCTGAAAGTTGGAATCGCCAAAAGCAACAGTCCCTTGACGAGTGATAGAGGAAAGCCAGTAACTGGATGAAGCCGCAGCTTCAGTTGTTTGCGGAGACGCGATCGGAGCAGCTGAAGACATAGTCACCGTGAGAAGGACGCGAAGCGCAACAAACAGCGCAGCTGCGCCGAAGCCAACCATGATGATAGTAGCGAAGTGGAAAGTCGAACGTTTGTAAGGTAAAGAGTATAGAGACTGTGCTCGCAGAGATAAATGTCAGTGACCAGCAACTGACGAATTTGCTGTGAACGGGACTTTCGAGAATGTCAAAGATATTCAAGGGTGGTTTCTGCTCCCAATCCCCGAAGAAGTGAGGCTTTTATAAGGAGTGGAATGTATAGGGAAATGAATGAGTGACAACGTAAGAAAGAAACAGTGTGCCAACAATGGGAACTTGGAAGCAGCAACAATGCTTCGTGAAGAGTAGAACAGCATGGAGGGACGTTCTACATATAGGTGAATAAAAGCACGCTGCACTTACAATGTCGGCCAGCGAATTGTTTAGAAACCTTCCTGTTTCAAGTTTTAGATCGGCATCTTGGGGTGACTCTACCATCTTACTGCAGGTGTCAGATGAACAATTTATATCCTTTCTTCTCAGGCCATCCCAGCCAAACGTCTGCTCTCCATTCTCATTTGCGTAGGACGATCCATTCTGGACGGTGCCATTCCACCTAGCCTCATGGCTAGCCTCGTCGCCCGCACCTTGCGCCGCGTCGTGTCTTCCCTCCCTCATGTTCTAGGGTAAGGCTCAGGAATGTCACCCTGTGGCTAGCAAACATTGCCTGCGCGTGCCACGATGGCAAGCCGAAATTCCAGCAAGAGGCTTATGCGTGTCCTCCAAGTATGCAATGCCGCGGATGAAACATCAGAGGGTCGCTATCCAGTCAGGGTCTCAAAGAGCGATTGCCTTCAGATGAGGTGCCGTCGCCAAATCAACTCGTTTGATGCCAGCGAAGCGCCACACCGCCCGTGGACCATTCGCTAAACGACACCCGAAACCAGCGCCGTGTCAGGCACCGTCTTGCCCTGGATGCGATGGCCGCTGAGTGGCCGGTATTCTAAAATACTCCGTGGGTCCCTCATCACGGCTCTAGAGGAACCACAGCCTACGGCGCTTTGTCATTGGGCAATTGTCAGTCAGCCTAAAGACAAGCCCAGCGGCGGCCCGCCAGGCCAGATCCCGCTCTAATCCATTTTTGATCGGGAAAAGAACGGGAGCAAACATTAAGTGCAACCCATGCGGCTGCTTCACGAGCGCACAATGCGATGAGAGAGGCTTGAAAAATTCACATTTGTCGTGGTGCGCAGCTGAGCATTGCGTTGTGCAGTGAACACCACGGACGAAGAACAGCTGTCTAGAACAATGGCCAGTAAGCCCCGCTACCCCGCGAGGATCATTGAGAAAGGGGCGCCTGAAGGAAGTGAAAATAGTTCCACAAGACTTTTCATGTGATTGGGGGTCTCTCATAAAGTGGCATAATATTAATTAATGTTAAGGATGGTCCTAAATTGGGCCATGCATGAACCCCTTTGCAATGCATTTCCTGTGTAAAGAAACTGCTTTTGGCCTCCATCTTGCGCCAAATCTCTCTATTGTAAAGCTTACGAAGCAGATCATCGCTGAAAATAGTGGTGACTAGGAACACGTTTGGCCTCCAAGGGCTACGACCGGGAATTGGACCGGTCACCAAAAATTCCTAACAGCATCTTTCCCCCTTGATTCTCCAGTAGTAGATTGCATTGCCGCATCAACCCCACCACTATCATTTTGCATATTGCGAATGACACTTGCTAGTCTCTGAATGCCTTCAGCAAGTTTATCCTCATCCTCCCAGGCAAAGCACAGCCTGAGGTCGTGAGGGAAACTAGCATGGTCGGTGTCTCCGGGGACTTCGAATAAATCACCTTGTGCTACGATCAGATTCTCCTCTTCTTTCGCTCGTTGCGCTACTACAGCACCTCTTAGCGAGGACGGTAGAGTCAGCCAAATAAAATAACCTCCAACCACATCTCTATCAGGCTGAGGAATTTTGACACCAAGCGGAAGAAGATTAGTCTCGATGGCCGATATCATACTTCGGTAGCGGGATGAGTAGGATGGCTGCAGGGTATCTAACACATGGCGCTGAAGTTCTCCAGATGCAAGAGCATCCGCAACGAAAGTTGCTGTCAGGTGAGATGGTGCGCCCCCAGATCTGCTCGATCCTCTAAGTATTATGTTAGCTCGTAGTGCTTACAAGTTTTCAAGGCTTACGTCGCTCGTTGCGCAAAACCATGGCCAGCTGGGAATGTCACACAACGTGCGACTGGCATGTTCGGTAAGCCATCGTGTGATACAGAATTGGCATTCCCTGCCTCCACCAGAAAACTCAAGTGGTAATGGTCAACGGCGGTGGCGAACATATGACCATAACTTTGCACGCAGAGGATACTTGATGGGGATTTCCATACGTTTGTGATACTCCGTAGGTCAGCTTCGGAGTTCCTTCAACCCATCCGGTTCTCAGACCTGGACCACATATTTTGGAGAAGCTACCATTACTTGCGACGTTACCAAAGCCGTCCGCTCCTTCTCTTTCGGAGCCGCCGTCAAGGAATCGATCAACATCGACAACACGAGGCAAGACAGCTGTGTCCAGACCTGAAGTTTGAGAATTAGGGCTTGAAGGCCATTGTAAGAAGTCATAAACATCGTCTGTTACAATGAGAGCGTCGAAATCTCGTGCTACTCTTACAAGCTCTTCGCGTCGCCTCAGTGTCATCGTCTTGAACGAAGGGTTGGAGAACGTAGGGACAGCGTAGATAATGTGACGGTAGATTTTGCCCCACGGCCTGGCAGGCTTCAACTTCTAGCAACTCGTTAGTTTTCTTCGGCACCTACTTAACCTCTTAATTCTCACAGGCTCGTTGTTTCCCTCTCGTGTTGCTTTCTCCTCACTCTTCCGTATCTCCCTGCGGAGAAAATCAATATCTACACCTTCATCATCTTCAGGGATGGCCCTGAGCTTTCCATGAAATCCGCTGTCGTCGAATATGCGAAATGCTAACATGTAACAGGGCGCAACCATCCAGATATTCCGTGTAAAGAGCGGGTCCGTGAAGACCTGAAGAATACATGCTAGATTCTGAGAAGCACCGCCGGTGATCGTTATTCTGTCCAATAATATTGGTTTAGGGGGCTTGTAAAAATCGGAGAGCCAAGACGCAATATTCTCTCTCAACCTTGGATCTCCTTGATCTGGCCCATAAAGCATGGCCGGAGATGAGAGAATGCTGTTGCTCAAGACATTGTTTGAGGCCTTTCTGACTAGATGTGTGGGCAAGAGGGATGTGTTGGGCCACCCCTGTAGGAAATTAATAAGCGGTTTTGCCCTCGCGGTGTCCCCCTTATTCGCATTGGCTGACATGACTGTCAGCAAGTATATCAAACCTCCGGTCAGATATGCAAGAGCGGCTGGTCCGTATAATAGGCTTAAAGCATTGGATAGGTAATCGTGGTTGAGGTTGCATGAAAGTAAATGGCCCCCAGAGTCCCCGATGAAAGCGATTGCTATCTGAGTCAGAGGGACTAAGCGGACGGTTTACGGCTCCGACAACAGTGCGCCCGAGTTTGTCTTGCTTGACAGACGGCCGCTCCCCTTTGAGTGACGGAATGATGAGGGTTGAAACCGGCCCGAGGAATGACGTGCAGGAGGTGTATGAGAATTGCACCCCTTTTTCTTGGCTCCCATCATAGACCCTGGATACCCGGACGAATTGCCATGCGATTCGGGTTCTCGGGTGCACTAGCATGTTTGACGCCGCGAAGCTGGCTGCTGACGAGGCTTATTCGCAAGTACCCGTACAAAAAGGCGGGGCTCAATTACGTTGCTCGTCAATTGGAGCAAGACAAGAGTTGCAATGAGGTGCTTCACGACAGTCTCGTAGGTGTAGATACAGCAAGAAGAAGTCGCTGTGGACCTCTCAGACGGAAGCGCGTATATACTTAAGTATCATAGTGTGCTCAGCTTGAAGCCAATTATTCAGTTCTGCGAGACTTGTGCACGGAGAGCTTCAAACGCCACCGCGTGCTTGGCGTAGCGCTCCAGGCCACGCAACTCGTCTCCAAATTTGAGGTCTGACCTCGCAGCCGCAGAGCGCGGCGGACGCGATCCTTCTCCCGCACGATGGCGTCAGATCTTAATGGTTTTCTAGCCAGTCGTGTCGGTGCATTGAATCTGATGTAAAAATATCTCCTAGATCTGAAAAACACCAATCGAAGTTGGTGATGTCAGGCGCAAGAAAGAACGTAGCCCTGGGTGCACCTATTACTGTAGAAGGCTTTTTGCACCAAGGCATTTGCTGCGCTTCGCCCTACCTTAAGTGGTGCCAGGACGATTCAGGGATCACCAGACCAACCCAGACCAACCCAGACCAACTTTCCAGGGTTTTTGAAGGGGTGCCCGCATCCATGGAGTCCCACATAAGCCCATCAGCACCGCCTATTCCGATGGATTCATACATATAATCCCATGAAACAAATCCTGCTGCCTGTCCAACTAGATGTTCCTTCAAGACACGCTCATGCCTGCCCGCATCCATTGTTATTCCTCTTGAGCTAATATCCTCATCGCAACTTAACCCCGCCCAACATAGATGCCATGGCCTCCAAAAAGCGCTCAAGCCAGAGGCTCTCTTCTCTATTTTCTCTTTCTTCATCCGACCAAGGTGTCAAATCCAAATCACCGGTAGAAGACGTGCCTCCGGCTCCGTATCCCTCAAACTATCTTTCTGTAGACACGAATAGAAGTCGCATCCCCGTCGCAAGCAAGTTGACCAAGGCTTCCCGTGGACGCGTACCTTCAGGACAACTACTCCCTCCTAACTATCCACCTCCACCGCCGCCAAACCCTGAATTGTATGGACAGCCTACTATCACCTCAGTGAGCGCTGCTCCCGCTACCACTGAACTCCTACCTCCTCATTCTCCGCTAAACGACACGTTGGCGTCTGGTCCCTCAACAGGCTCACAGCCAGCTAGCCGTGCCTCAACTCCTGGCACTCCGGTTCTTAATGGCCCAAATGAAAGGCATTCTAGCCTTCCTGCGTCGTCGAATAATACGAAAGCAAAACGGAGGAGTTGGCTGCTAGGGGGCGCGCGAAGCAGTGATGAACGCGTCAGCGAATTTGGACATGGTGGTCCTCTGGCGTGGGTAATAGGGCACCATGGAAAGGTTCCATATAATCTGTCGCTATTGATCGGTGGAGAGAAGGTATGTTAAGGCCCCCTTAGAGCCCACCAAACTCTATGGTTATGAGGTGCTGACAGAACTTTGATATTAGGTTCCAGAGCTTTGGGACGAGAATGGGGATACTTTCGTCTATCTCTTCCCGCGCAATTCTGGCAGAGGACCTTCATTTCGCATCGACTCTAACATCTACGCTGCTTCCCCCGCCATAACACATCTTGCCTATGGCAGAATATACAGTGACTCGACGGTCACTTCCAGCAATAGACGACGGCAACAACAGGTGGAATCTATGCGCAGGCAGTCCAGTGAGGTTCCTACGCCGCCGAGGTCGCCCGACCCAAGTCTTCTTGAAGGAAGCTCCGATGGCTCCAAAGGCTCGAGGACGCTCAGCGACACCACTGACGACATACCTTCTGAAATACATCTTTACCTGCCTCTCCCCCTGTCCATTGAACGTGGAACTCTCAGTCCAAACAATCCTGAACCGAGGTGCTCGCCTAGCGACGTGGAACGGTTGGTCGCATATCGCAACTTAGTAGCGTTCCTCCTAGGCCAATCCCTGGTGGCGACTGAGAAACATTCATCAATTTTCGAAATCTTCATGAGGATATCGGATATTCTTCAACACTACGATTTCTCCAATGTTGATGGCTCTACCTACGGAGAAGTTGCTGCAATGAGCTTTGATAATTACGTCAACGAATTGCATATGGCAGACATGAAGTCCAGTCGCGAGAAGACAATTGAGGGCATTGTTCTCGGTGAGCGGATGCGGTCTGTTATGCTGTACACTGAGGCCTTTGTTCACGGGGTGGGTAAGTATGAGGATCTCACGAGACTCGGGAACCCGAAGTTCGAGCTTATCAGCCCCCTCACCCGAAATCGAATGGAGAGGGCTTCTATGGACCTGCTCTTGCGACTGAAAAACATCAACACCAGATTAGAGGACTTTGATTTTCCCGCTGTATTCTCCGGTCTTATGAACAGTAAGACTGCTGACGAGGGCAAAGTAGTTCGATTTGATGCTTGGAAGTCAGCTTTCATGACAACCCGGAAGCACGTGGTGGCTTATTATAAGCATAAGTATGGGTCGTGGCCTCCCAAGGCAAGCTCTAAGAAGAACAGTCTGGAGACGAGCGGCCTGAATCGACTAGTTCTAATTGATCTTTATCATGACGTTTCACACCTCTACGACCTTCTGGTAGACCGGAAGTCTCTTACTACCCGGACGGTGGAAGGCCCATCTGACGACGACGGTGCGGACGATGTTAACGGAATGACCACTAAAGCGTTACGCAGAGTCCTGAGCGAGTATGATCGCAGTTCACCTCCTGTTCAGCCCCCTGTTCCTTTCGACATACCAATATACCCCAATTTGAAAACCACAAGGGGGGGTTATGGCATTGGTGACGCGAAGAAGGATGCTAAAACACGAAGCAAGAAGCTCAAGGATGATGAAATAGCAACTCTCCTCAAAGCATCGTACAACCCCGACTCCGACATCTCAACCCCTTTTCTCGACGCATTCCGCGATCTTGCACGCAAGTCTGCCCATGGAAAGAGCTTTGACGATCTTTGCGACCTGCGAACTGGCCAATGGATGTTCATGTACGCTGTTCTTCAATCACTTCCGATGCTTGTAGAGGATGCGCCGGGAGTGAGATGGACGGAAGGAGTAGAGTACTTCTTGTGTGAACCACCCAGGTCCGGAGTACCTTGGGCGCGAGAAGATGCTGGCGTTCAGCGAGGTTGGTACAGCATCGCCGGAAGCAGCGGTCTGGTCAGCCTGCCATCCGATGTTGTCGAGCACGGCGTGGAAGGAATTTACCGTCGTAGCCACTGTTGGCAGATGGCGGAAAGATGGACAGCACACAACGACATTCTTGGCGCTGCTGTTGCAGAAACGCTGGAGGAACCACTTCCATCTCCACCCGGTTTATTGCAACCCCTAAAAACCCGTTCACGGCCACAAAGTCCTAGTCGGAGACGCGAAAGCGCAATGATGCTTGGTCTAGAGGCTCTGCCGTTACCAGCTGGCGTTGCGCCCGCCAGCCCGCTCCGACCAAAATCTAGTAATGATCCGACCAAGACATTCGATGCTATCCTCCAATCCACGGAGGTTAATGCCAAAGGCAAAAAGAAAAAATGAGGGGCTACTTATGATTTTGTATTGTTTAATCGAAACAAGTACTCTAGCATAATGGAGGTGGGAGAGAGGGGGATTCTTGTTTATATGTTGATTACCTGTTTTTACACTTCTTCATGTATTATAAACGATAGACAGCCCGAAAATATCAAATACCCTAGGTGACATCATCGTAATTATAATTGATGGTTAATCTCTCAATATTCAGTACAATCAACAATTGGAAATGTGATGTTTGATACCCACCACGCCGGGCACATAACCACAAAAATACGCAAAGCTTCGAAGTATCGAGCGACTTTGTAACTTTCTACAGCCATAACAGTACTTTATCTTAAAAAGATAGGTTTACTATATAATTCTGCGGGTTTAGGATACCATATAAAATAATTTTTATATGCTATTATCTTATAAGGTTGTTGCATAAAGGCAGGCCGAACGTAGTGAGTTATTCGGGTGCCACTTCTGCGCCCCGCGTGTCAGCCGAGGTGTCTTTCACACCGCCAAAAGCCGAGCAATTGACTCAACTCCGGCCTCGGAACTGTTTCAGCAAGTTTGCTCCCACAAACCTCTGCTTATTACCCAAGCTATGGGCTCTACTTTTGAAGCACCCCTCCTTTCAATTACACTCTCATAATTCTCCTCCAAAATGTCGTCAGCTCTGCCTGGAAGTCGTGACCTGCCCGCGTCGCAGTATGACCTCAGTACATACTGGGGGCGGGTGAGACATTCCGCAGATATTTCAGATCCTAGGTGAGGAAGCAGCGCGCAGAAATTGTCATGTTATCTTCAGTCGGTGTGGTGAGTACCACTACCACCAATTCCATCTCGCAAGCCTATTGCTCTCCCACTCCCCTCTATAAGCATTTCGCTAATTATACTATAAATTAGGATGCTATTCACATCTTCAGCCGGGCTTGAACATGCAAAACAGCTTGTTACATCATATAAACAAGGGCAAATCAAGGATATGACGCCAGACCTATGGAGAGCAAAGAAAATAATCGACTCAACGCTACATCCAGGTAAGGGGGCATAAGATCGTACAAGAAAATATTTGGAACAAGCCTGCTAATTTTTGAGAAGATAATGGCCAGCCCGTCTTCCTACCATTTCGGATGTCCTGTTTTGTACTCTCGAATCTGGTCGTGACAGCGGGGATGCTCACACCTGGGCTTGGGGTAATACACTCAGTATCAGTCCATTTTAAGAGCATGTACTGATCATCACATTACTTTCTAGACAGCGGGGACTCTATCATGGCAAATCACCAACCAATCACTTAATGTAGCCATCAATAGCGCCAATGCGAATAAGTCTACACCTCTATCTACCGAAACCCTTATAAAATCTTACTTCCTCGCCGTTAGCGCCTCCTGCAGCGTCGCATTAGGATTAAATGCACTAGTGCCACGACTCAAACGTCTCTCACCCGCAGCCCGGATGATTCTAGGACGACTAGTGCCATTCGCGGCTGTAGCAAGCGCAGGCGCCTTAAATGTGTTCCTTATGCGTGGCGAAGAGATACGAAGGGGCATTGACGTGTTTCCTGTACTTAGCGAAGAAGAAAAGCGTAAGGTCGAAGCAGGAAATGGAGAGGTAAAAAGCCTGGGAAAGAGTAAGGCGGCTGCGAAATTAGCCGTAGGAGAGACAGCTCTCAGTAGAGTGTCGAATGCCACTCCGATCATGGTGCTGCCCCCACTTATTTTGGTTCGACTGCAGCGGACAGAGTGGCTAAAACAAAGGCCAAGGATGGTATTACCCCTAAATCTTGGTATGTTCACCCGGACTATGATCCATGTGATAAGACTAATGACTTTAATGTAGGTTTAATCCTCACAACATCTATCTTCGCTCTACCATTAGCTTTAGCTGTTTTTCCACAGCGCCAGGCCGTAAATGCCAAGACGTTGGAGGCTGAGTTTTGGGATCGCGGCGGAAAGGATGGTATGGTTGAATTTAACCGTGGCATCTAGAGCCTCATATCCAACTTTACCTTTTTAGTAGATTTCTGTGGGAAGTCTTGTTGCACACAATACTTGGAGGCAAGTCGAGTAGTCTGAAGTTCTTTCTGAATGAATACCCTATCAGGTGTTGAGTAATAAAATAATTTCATTGTACATTGTCGATATACAGAGGCGGTTTGCAAGAAGTTAGTAGATAGCAGGCAACGAGTCTGAATGAATCGAAATATCCTCAATTAGACAAATAAATTCAAGTCCTCACCGCAATGCTATTTGAATGAATCATTCGGCGCGTAAATTTAGAGGTGGTTGTTGAATGGGTGTTTGTGCATGAAACGGTGGCCTCACTGCCAAAAGCCAGGTGTTCATTTGTAGCTGTATTATTGTCTGAGATAGCTCCAATGAACTTCCACGCTCAAACCTCTCGGGAGAAATCCCTTTCTTTACCTCTGCATATTTAACTCTATTTCCTTTTTTACTTTTCGGCGTTCGCCCTCTGACGTCTCTCGCTTCTGGACAGATCAACATCATTTTCTGAAGCTCTGCAGCTTGGTTCCTCAAATTCATAATGGCGCCTCCGGGACGACGACGCACACCCTTCTCAACCCTTTCAATATTACTTGGGCTTCTCGTCCTATTCTCGGGTACTGCATCCGCAGCTTCGGCTGTATTGGGCATAGATCTAGGGACCGAGTACATCAAAGCAGCACTGGTCAAGCCCGGAATACCTCTCGAGATTGTCCTCACCAAAGACTCGAAACGAAAAGAAGTCTCAGCAGTCACATTCAAGCCTTCTAAATCCGGTGCGCAAACCAGCAGCTTCCCAGAGCGTTTTTACGGCGGCGACGCTCTTGCACTCGCTGCGAGATTCCCTGGCGATGTATACCCGAACTTGAAGCCCCTTCTAGGGATTCCCCGGGAAGGTCCAAACATTGTGAAAGAGTATGAGTTAAGGCATCCAGCTCTGGAACTTGTGGGCTTGGAGAAAAGGCCGACAATAGCATTCAAGAGCAAGAGCTTCACAGACGATGACCAACCATTCACTGTGGAAGAGCTGCTGGCCATGGAGCTGCAGAACATACGGGACAATGCAATGGCTTTAGCTGGAAAGGGCAATGATGTCTCAGAAGTTGTCTTTACCATTCCTCCATTTTACACCGCCGACGAGAAGAGAGCTCTTGAGGTAGCAGCAAATCTCGCCGGGCTCAAAGTTTTGGGTATGGTTACGGACGGACTGGCTGTTGGAATACAGTACGCTACATCAAGGACATTTCCAAGCGTAAGCGAAGGAGGAAAGCCGGAACATCACATAGTTTTTGATATGGGTGCTGGATCGACGACTGCAACAGTCTTAAAATTCCAGGGCCGGACTGTTAAGGATGTTGGCAGGTTCAACAAAACAATCCAAGAAGTCATTGTACTTGGTACGGGATGGGACAAGACACTAGGAGGAGACTCGCTTAATGGGCTTGTCATGGATCATATGGTTGAGGAGTTCATGAAGTCCTCAGGCGCCAAGAAGCTTGGAGCTGCGGCCGCAAACATTAAGACACATGGAAGAGCTGCTGCTAAATTGTGGAAAGAGGCAGAGAAAGTCCGTCAGGTGCTCAGCGCTAACACTGATACCGGAGCCACCTTCGAGAGTCTCTATGAGGACGTCGACTTTCGGTACAAACTTTCAAGAACGAAATTCGAGGAACTAGCCTCCGGCTTCGCTGCGAGAGTAGATGGGCCAATTACGCAAGCTCTCGCCATGGCTGGACTCACCTTCTCTGACCTAGACTCTGTGATTCTACACGGTGGCGCAGTCAGGACACCGTTTGTTCAGAAGAGACTTGAATCTCTCGCCGGAGGGGCGGCTAAGCTAAGGAGCAATGTCAACGCGGATGAAGCCGCCGTCTTTGGCGCTGCTTTCAAAGCTGCTAGATTGAGCCCAAGCTTCAGAGTCAAAGAAATCCGGGATAGTGACACTACCGGATATACAGTAGGCGTACAATACATGTGGAACCTTAAAGACCGCCTCCAGAAGCTTTTTACGCCTACATCGCAGATAGGGACGGTCAAGGATGTCCCTTTCAAAATGATGGGAGAGTTTGAATTTACACTCTATCAGTCCGTACCCTCTGGCGGCTCAGAGTTCGTTAACAGCCCGGTTGTCCATGTCAGGACAGGAAATCTCACTATAGTTGTCTCTAACTTCATTGACAAGGCTGGCTGCGACCGCGACAGCTTTAACACTAAGTTTTCTGTCCGCCTAAGCCCCGTCACCGGCATTCCTGAAGTATTAGGGGGCTGGGTAAGCTGCGAAGCAGAGGATACAGATAGCAAAGGAGGTATGATGGAGGACGTCAAGGGCTTTTTCGGATTCGGCTCCAAGAAAGAGGGTCAAGAGCCGCTTAAGGAGGGCGAGAACTCATCAGAACTCCCTGAAGATGAAACACCATCGTCGTCATCATCAGAATCTTCGTCTGCGTCATCCTCTTCGTCAGCCTCCTCATCGGCCTCTTCTCCCGCATCGGCCAACGATGCCAAGGCTTCCGAAGCGGCAGCTAAAGCGGAGAAGCCCAAGTCCGGGAAGAAGAAGACAGTAACTTCGGCTATTACATTCCATATCACACAACAAGGCTATGAAAAGCATCCACGGAAGGAGTTCAACCACATGAAGGACCGGTATGTCAAGTCTTTTCCCTAAACCTACCAACCTGTTCACAATAAATAGGCTTGCAGCTTTTGATGCTTCGGACAAAGCACGCCGTGTACGCGAAGAAGTACTCAACTCCCTTGAAGCATTCACCTACCGCGCACGTGATCTTGTAGAAGATGAAAGCTTTATAGCAGTGTCTACCTCAGAACAGAGGTCAGAGCTCGAGGAGCTGCTTCGTTCCACTAGCGATTGGATCTATGAGGAGGGCCATGACGCCGCCGAAGAAGTCCTAAAAGGAAGATTAAACGACCTTAAGGCCCTTGTCGACCCTATCCAGAAACGAAAAGATGAGGCCCGTAGGAGACCTGATGCGGTCAAATCGTTACAAGATGCGCTTGAGCAAACAAAGTCAATGGCCTCCGTCATCAAGGACCAGGTTAAGAAGGCTGCTGAGGCATCTTCCTCTGCTGCTGAAGAGCTTAGCAAGTCTTCAGCGTCTTCAACTGCGACTGCAGAAGAATCAGCGACTACCAATGCGGATCCCCTTGCGGACCTCGAGGAGGAAGACATGTTGAAGTCAACGACTTCAGAAGATCCTAAACCATCCAAGGTGCCCGAGATTATGCTCTACACCGAAGAAGACCTCAAAGAGATAACTGAGGCTTATGAGTCTATCCAACAGTGGCTAGATACCAAGCTCGCTGAACAAGCTAAGCTCTCTGATTCTGAGGATCCAGCTATCTTGATCAAAGACCTTGAAAACAAGTCACGCCGGCTCAATAATGTCCTTATGGAGATCGTCCAGAAGAAGATGCGTATGCCAACAAAGAGCAAGGCGTTCAAGCCAAAGGTTACCAAGAAGGCTAAGAAGTCAGCGAAAGACAAAAAGGCAGAGGAGAATGGCGATGTGGAGAGGGAGATCAAGTTCGAGCAGGATAAGCCTCCGCTTTCGGTGAAGCTCCCTGAGGACGCAACGGAAGAGGAAATAAAGGAGGCCATCGAGAAGGCAAAGAAGAAGGTGCACGATGAACTATGATCCTGTATGTAGATGGCGTAGCGTGGGTGGGAAAAGGAGTTACGAATATTTCGCCGCCCATTTGGATTGGGATTTAAACGCACTAGCTTTTAGAACACTTTGGTGGCTTTGCTAAGCATTTAAGTACCGGATTGCTTCAATTTTAGAAGTTGCCTTGCTCTCAATTGCATGTAAAATAGGCTTCCAAGGTATCTCACATGCATCAACAATGCCGCATAAGCTTCGGCAACCGTGACAAGCCCCCGCCCTCGCGAAAAATTACCCACCCCACATCAAGGACTTCGGAGCACCAATAACCGCGCCAACATAGCTATTATCACAGTCGTGAGGTTCAAACATGTCTGGCGAGGAGCTCCAGGAGGAGCATCCTCGAAAGCGAGTGCGATTGACAACTCCGGAACACTTCGCAGCACCCGAATCCAAATCTCCAACGAGCCTTGCGAATGGCGGCGTCGTCCAAAATGAGAAGAAATCTGATGGTGAACTGGAGAAAGAGATCAGAGCCGGAATTACAGAATATGTGAGCCCGGATAACTCCGGGTTTACTGGGATTTTGAAGCAGAGGTAAGGAAACGCGAGTATTGTTCAAGTCACCCCATTGCTGACCTTCAGTGGGTTTGAAGGTACACAGATTTCCTGGTCAACGAAATATTACCTTCCGGGCAGGTATTACACCTTGAGCATTTGACGATGCCGTCCAACAAGCAGGGTTTGGAGCAAGAGAGGAAAGTTGAAACGTCTTCGGCAGCCGCTGTAGAGCTACCTGCTCCCCAAGCCACAGAACTCAAAGAAGCTGATGGCGCGCCCGCGAAAGAGAATGCTCCTGCAAAGGAAGATAAGAGCGGGGAAACGTCACAGGTAGGTGAAGCAGTTCATCTATAGCGAAATTTCGCCGACAATACTTTCTAGATATCCGATGAGAATGTCGCAGCATTGCGGTCTATATTCGGCGAGAAAACCGCCTCCGCCATCATCCATCTCTATGCTGCAGTTCTCAAACATCCCGAGCGCAAGGCCAGGGATTTCAATGCCATAAGATCGGAGGTTATACCCGACAAAGAGCAGCGTACGAATGCTCACCAAGCCGTCCGTCGCATTTTCTCCTCCCGCCTCGAAACGAACACTGAGAAGGATGAAACAATCACCATCAAGCCTCTGCCACCCCGTGAGAGAGGTAAAGGCAGAACGCAGAATAATGATGGCGCTAGGAAGATGAAGGGCAAGCTGGGATGGGATGAGCTTGGCGGAGAATATCTGCATTTCACATTGTATAAGGAGAATAAGGATACCATGGAGGTCATTTCTTTCATTGGCAGCCAGTTGAAGCTGCACTCAAAGAACTTCCAGTTCGCGGGGACCAAGGATCGTAGAGGTGTGACAGTCCAACGGGTTAGCGTCAAGCGCGTTAATGCAAGAACGCTGGTTCAGATGGGGAAGAACCTATGGAATGCGAAAGTTGGGGATTATCGGTATCACCCCCGTGGGCTAGAGCTTGGTGAGCTCGCAGGTAACGAGTTCGTGATCACGTTGCGCGATTGCCATTTTCCAGGAGAAGAAGGTTTGGACATCGCGCAGCGGATAGCGCTGGCGAAGACTACGCTATCAAAAGCTATTTCGGATTTCAAAGAAAAGGGGTTCATCAATTACTACGGGTTACAAAGATTTGGTTCCTTCGCCGCCAGCACGGACACAGTGGGCGTTAAGCTACTCCAAGATGACCTCAAAGGGGCCACCGACGATATCCTCGAATTCAGCCCTGAAGCCTTGGCTGCAGCACAAGACCCCAACTCCACCAAACTCATCTCCTCCGACGACAAAGCGCGCGCTGAGGCCTTGCATATCTGGAAGACAACCAGCAAGGCCAGTTCGGCGCTTGAAAAACTGCCGCGCAAGTTCGCGGCAGAAAGTTGCATCATCAAGCACTTGGGCTTCGTGGACCGCAAGACGGGCCAGATGTCGCGAAAGAACGATTTCCAGGGCGCCATGCAGATGATCCCGCGTAATCTGCGATTGATGTATGTGCACGCATACCAGAGCCTTGTCTGGAACGTAGTCGCGGGGAAGAGATGGAACATGTATGGCTCGCGCGTCGTTGAGGGCGATCTGGTCCTCGTACACGAGCACAAGCATAAGGTCGCTGGTGGCGTAGTCGACGAAGACATCGATCAAGCCGGTGAGGTCGTCATTCGGCCTTCCGGCGAAGACAGTGCGATTGATGCAGACGACGTGTTCGAAAGAGCGCGACCACTGTCGAAGCAAGAAGCCGAGAGTGGCGAGTACAATATCTTTGATGTTGTGCTCCCGCTGCCTGGGTATGATGTCGAGTACCCGCCCAATGCTATAGGGGTGTTTTATAAGGAGTTCATGGGGAGTGAGCGCGGCGGAGGGCTAGATCCCCTTGACATGCGGAGGAAATGGAGGGATATAAGTTTGAGTGGGGGTTATAGGAAGTTATTAGCTAGGCCTGGCGAAGCGGCTGGGTTTGAGGTTAAGGAATATACGAAGGAAGATGAGCAAATGGTTGATACGGATCTGGAAAAACTGATGAAGGAGCAAGGGGGTAAGGAAAGCAACGGAGGCCCTGAGGAAAAGAACGTACAAGAGAATAGCGAAGACGTGGAGATGCTTGATGAAGAGGGGGTGAAAAAGATAGCCGTCATTTTGAAGTTGCAACTTGGATCGAGTCAGTATGCAACGATGGCGCTAAGGGAGCTTATGAAGAAAGGGGGTATCGAGACATTTAAACCTGAGTATACGAGCGGGAGGTAAAATAACTATCTTACGCATAGTCAGTGTCAGATATCATATTAAATCAGTCAAATAACACCCACATTCATCCAGAACCACGATGAGGATATCGAAGTTACTCTGCCGACACGAAATTATGGGCTCTTAAAGCACAGAGTGGCACGAATTCTAGCTATTAGGACCGTTGCTACCAGGACCATTTAAGCTGAACTAGAAGTCTGGCAGTACCACCAGTCCTTCAATTAAAGTGTCAGTCTCTCAATATAGGAGCTAATCTAGTGTTCAGCAAATGTGCATAACTCCGTTCGCTCCAGGAAAACAAGGTTTCATTTTAGAGGGGTTGTTTACACCGAGCGCCAAATAACAGTAAAATATAATGGCAGAGTAATATTTATTTTTTATTTAGATCCCGGGGTATTCACGGTAGGGTGGGTTTGCCGTCTAGTGCCTATTATCCAGTTGCCGAATCTTAACAGGCTTATTACCATCATGCTTTAGAGAGCTTAATCGGCGCATTCGGAACGCACTTCGTTCTTATATTGCGCCTTCTAGTAACCTAACAGCCAGTTTACTAATATTAGGGTACTACGATGGCCACTCGTGTTATAATATAAATAAGCTGCAGTCCTTCGTAGACCATCGCGTAGAGTTGACAGAATTCACGAGGGATAACAGATATGGTAAGACCTGTGTAATAGTGCAGAGGACTGCGCTTTGGTAGTATGGGTGTAAACTATTATTTATCCTACTGTCTTATTAATAATAATGCCTGCCGTTCTTGAAGTAATTTAAACTTCTCTATCTTGCCCTAGAGGAATCCTCTCCGAAGTAACTTTTACGGAATTTATATTCGGTATTTAGAAGATTAATTGGTGGGTGATTATACGTACAAGCTGGGTATCATCTACTCTAGATTTCCTCGGGGCTAGATAATATCAGTTCTTCATAAGAGTAGCAACTCTCTTCATAGCGTTGGATCCTCTCGCATCATTGGGAACAATTCAAACGTAAGATCCAGAATTGGCCCAGGGCTTACCAGAGTCAATTGATGATGAATTAACGCCTGGCATATTACCGTTAGAATGAAATCCTGGCCCTTCTCTAACAGTCTTTCCAAAGTCCTGGAGTAGCCTTAGGCTCTCCGAAGGCTTCGACGTCTTGCCCAGACTTACAAAGAGCTGCGAAGCTCCAAGGTTGGCTCGCATCACTTAAAGGTAAATTCCATATTTTCCTGATCCCGTTCACCACACATCTTTTCATGCGCCAAGCACTACCTTCGCCTTTCTCCTCTCTTCCTCCTTCCTCGCCTCCACCCCAGCTAAAAACTCCATTCGGCCCAGGTATGCCTCCTTTGCGCGCCCATGCTCGTCCAGCTCGTCCGCAATTCCCTCTTTGTCGACATACCCAACCCAGTCGTAGCGCGATTTCTCCACCACGTTGAGCTTTTGGGCTTTCTCTGGAGGTGGCATATTCTTCGGTGCAGCCGTGGAGGGAGCGGGAGAGACAGCGGAAGCGGCAAGACCGTTTTCTTGGTCAGGTTGAGTGATAGGTATAGTGATAGCCTTCCGTGGCCATTTGAGCTGGAGCTCCGGAGGTAGGCCGCGCACGAAGCCGGTGGGGTTGGGATCGAAGCGTGAAGGACGGCGGAGGGGGCGGCGGATCTTTTTTGTGGCATTCTGGGGTGTATTGGAGCTGGGCTCCTCAACTTGAGCTTCAGAATCGGGTTGGACAGTGGATTCAGTGGGTTTGGCAGAGGTGCCTTGGGCGGCAGCGAGCTCAGAAAGGTAGAGTCGTGCTTCGGCAGAGGATTTGGGGACGCGCTTCTCTTCTGTTACACGTTGGCCAGCGAAGGTGTAAGTTCGCTTTACGGTGATGAGGTCCTCGTCGTCAAGATTTGTGATGGACGGCACCCCCGCCCTGCCCATAGCTACATCCTTCTTTCCATG
>Ga0307515_10005960_pt1 | contig 24549 bp, 14 predicted proteins | sample 17_EM_MG_FD_194513 | JGI IMG/M metagenome (GOLD analysis project Ga0307515, IMG submission 194513) | Populus trichocarpa ectomycorrhiza microbial communities from riparian zone in the Pacific Northwest, United States - 17_EM | ecosystem: Host-associated > Plants > Roots > Unclassified | place... | reverse complement strand
ATTGCCTTAATAGAACTATAAAACATGTAAGGAAATATATAGGAAATCCCTCCTAAGGTGCCTTCTAGGCTGCCTTCCAAACGGTGCTCTAGGCTAGCCGTAAGTCCTACTTACGGTCTATAAAATGAACTGTATAGCCCTTTAGCGGGCCGTAAATAAACTATACGGCCTTCTGGCGGGCCGTAACTAAACCGTAAATACTCCGTTAGTCTCGCTCTACCCATTCTATAACCTTTAGGTTAAGCTTATTTATATTAATTAGGGTTTTAAGGGCTTAATACGGCTTTGCCTTAGTTATGGCGTTTACTAGGTTATCTCCACTACTAATCCATTTAACCTCTGTAATTTCACGTCGTTTATAGGCCTAATGTAAGTATATTAGGTTGACCATAAGCCTTTTCTTTTATATTATACCTAGTTTAACTAGGCAGTTATAGAGGGACTTTAAATTGGTGTATAAAACTAGGGGTAACTGCTTTAGTTATAGAATCTTTTAGACCATTAATTTAATTGCGGCTGCTATATTAAATCTATAAGCTAGTATATATAGTTTAGAAGCTAGTATACTGCGGGTTACTTATTTGCACTTAATTAAAGACTAATACAGTATATTTACGTCCTAATTGCGGTCCGTAAGTATAATTATAAAGCCAATTTATAATAATAGGTCTTTATTATTAGCAAAGGAGGCGTCCGTAAATGCTATTACGCTAAGGGAATTTAAGTCTAGTGGTATAAAAATAAGTCCTCTTATCGCGTTATCAATTTGCTATTAAATGCGCTTATTAAGCTGCTTAATATTTTCTTCTTATAGATTTACTGCCTGGGCCGTAAAGGATAAGTTATAGGTAGATTTGGGTTGGCAGACTGTAGCTATATAGGCGCCTCTTGCACGCTATGCAGCGTATTAGTCCTTTATATTTACGGTTTTATAGGTCTCTCCGTAGGAACTAGTGAGGTCTATAGGCTTTACTATAATAGGCTTTAGGTTTTAAGCTTAGCGTTCCTAAGTTAGCTAGATTAAATTACCCTTTTATATAATTAAGCCTCCGTTAAACTTAATTAGAGTTTACTTAGTTAACTGCTCTTACGGCTTTGCTAGAAACTTAGCTTCTTAGAGTTTAGTTTCTTTGGCATCCGCAAAAGTCTAGTCTACTAAAAAGAGAGTATTATCTGTTTAGAGTCTAATAATACTAAGGCCGTTTAATAGGGTGTATAGAAGGTAGGGGTTATAGGTTAACTGCTCTATCCTAAGTTTATAGACGTAGTACTAGTAGTATATCTTAAACTAATGGTTTCTAGCTTCTAGTACTCCGTAAAGTGGTTTTATAACCTATAAAATTATTCCTAATTACAAATTAAGCTTAAGCGGTAGTTATATAAAGATATCCCTACTTAGGTAGATATTGGACTATACGTAGGCTTATAAGATGTCCCGTAAGTAAAGGGCTACGGGTTTAGTTTGCTATAGTTTAGGCGTAAGCGTAAGTATAATCCGTTAACTAACCTGTTAAATTGTAGGCGATTACGTAAGGACTAAGTCCTTTCCCTAGTCGTTATAAGCTTATATAATGAGCCTTAACTTTTTAAAGGCTTTATTAGTACTAGGGTGCTTAATTTTGTTAATAAAGCGTAAGTTAAATATATAGACGCCTTATAGAATATCTTTCTCTATTATAACCGCAAAGACGCCCTTCTTAAGTAGTCCGTTAATCTCTTTATGTCGTGAGTCCGTAAAAGGGGTTTCCTATACTAGAACTGATATATCCGTAGGCGGAGATTGCCTTGCGGATATTCCTGCGGAGGTTAGGTAATTCTTTATTATAGGGTTCTTGGTTATAGGGTGCTTTTAGGGGCGTCCTCGGCCACGCTTTATAGTAGGTTTAGTAGGTTTAATGGGTTTCTAGGGGACTTCTAGGGTAGGTAAGGGTGCTTCTAGTTTATCTAATTTAGTAGTTGCTTCTAGTTCGTCTGGTTTGGCGTTATAGGTGTTTTTAGGCTGAAAGTAGGGTTTTACGGACGTGCTTCTAAAGCTAGTTGGCCCGCTAGGAAGCTATATATAGTACGTCTCGTTTTCTACGGCTAGTAAACAATAAGGTCTAGTCTAGTTGCCGCTCTTACGCTATATAAGGACTTTAGAATTAAGCGGGAGGTTGTGTACTAAGGTTATATTAGGTCCGTTACGGTAGTATAGAGCGTTATTAACAGTTTGTTTAGCCCGTAATTTAACTATTTTGGCTATTACCTTTTATATTGTAGCTGCTCGTTCCGTAATAGACGGGGTAGGAGGGCCTAGGTTACTTATTCTTAGGTAGGTTCTGTAAACCAAAAGGGTGGGTACTAGTCTATTAGGGCTAGCAGTGTTATTAATAGCTTTTACAGCCATCTATAAGGCCAGTTCCTTTTAAATATCCTTATACTTATCTGTAATAATCTAGTAAGCTCTCTATAAAGCTAGATAAGCTCGCTTAATAAGCCTAATAGACTAATACGCCTTAACTGGAATAGCTTTTATTGAAATAGCTATAGCCGTAGCATACTATTGGAACTCCTTGCTAATAAAGTTCTTACTGGTGTTATAGGTGATGTACTTAGGGGGTCCAATATATATATTAATCCAGCAGGTCCGTAAAATATCCTAAGTATATTTTATAGATATATTTTGTAACTAACGGGTGGCTTAATAGCGGGTTACCTTGTTAATTATATATAATACTAGGCTGCCGTTAATATATATAATATCTACGTATACTAAGTGGTTAAAATTAAGGTCTTTATAAAGAGTAAACTTAAATCGGCCTAGGGAACGTCTGTATTTCTAGTAAAAGGAGTAGTATTTAGTTAGGTAGTTAATTGCCTTCCTATTAACGTTATTATATCCAAAGCGTTTAAGGACTCTATATAGTTTTTTAGCTAATAGGTAGCTAAAACAGCAGTATAGGCGGTAGATTTTAGTACTGGTAAGGTAGTACGGGTTATAGTTAAAAGATTTCTAAATATAGGTCTGTAATATCTCTCCCTATATAAGGAACGGGTGTCTAAATCGTTGTACAACTAGTAGGGTAATATGCTTACTTCCTAGGGCAGTTATAGGGCTAATTACGGTATCCGTAATATTATTATAGTAAACCTATAACCTATCTATATCCGCAAGACAGAGTAGAAAAGGGGTGTCTACTTTTACTACGTGGAAGTTAACTAGGCTAATTAGGGTCTTAACTACCATTAATCTAATTAATATGGTTAAGCCGATGCCGAATTAGACGTTTACGGCCCTAGTTTATATAGTATTAATATCCGTATTATTATTTACGGTAGTCTTATATATAAGGTACTGTCCGTAACCTATAGTAGACTTCTTAGAGGCACCTATATTAATTATAACGCTATAGAATTCTTTAGGGGTGTAGCGTTCTGTGGTAATATATGCAAATGGGTCCTGTTTACGGTTTATAACGTCTATAATGGGTCTAACGGGTATACTTATAGGCTAGTTTTCGGGTGTAATTAAATATATAAAGGAGCGGTCGGCTAATACGGTTGTAATATTAAAGGCTTAGGTGTTCGTAAAATAACTAAAAGTAGTTAGAAACGTCTTTAAGGTCTCTTATTCCTAAGTATTTAAGTTAAAGTTAATTATAAGGGCTTCTATTAACTTATTAAGAGACTCCTCTACCTCCTCTTCTTTATAGTCTAAGATAAACTAGTTAATCCGATTATTAAATCTCTTTTTAGACTTATTACGTTCTTTCTAGGTATACCTTATAGACTAATATTCTTCCTTACTATATATAAAGCACTTCTGGCTAGTTTGTCTATAGGGGTATACTTTTATATAGGAGTTACTATAGGGGTTACGGGTAGGACTTAGTTGGTATAGGTACTGCCGGCGGTAGCGGTGGTCCGTAAAGTAGGCGTCTAAGTTAGTTTACGGGTTTTGTAGGTCCGTAATAAAGGCTTAAGTACTACCTAGCAGGTTTAAGACTTTATATATTATAATAGAGGACTATAAATCGTTAATAAGGCTAGTTAAGGTGTCTATAGGCTTATAATAGGTATATTTATAGGGCTCTACTTCCTAGTAAGCCGTAATAAGTTTATTATACAGAAAGTTGTCTGTTTAAAGCTTAATATTAAGGCCGTGCTATAGGTGCTGAAGGTCTCTAATAAGGATTTGCAGGTACTCTATAGTTGATTTTTCGGTATTTTTGTCAATTATAGTCCGTAACTTAGTCGCATTCTATTAGGTAAGGATGTTACGCCTATATTCCGGTTCTTTAAAGTAGTTATATATAGCTTTATATAGCTTATTAAAGGAAACACTAAGGGGGTTACTCTTAAGGTTAGTATAGTAGTAGTTAAGGGCTAGGCCGCGTAGTATAGTGGAATAGGCTTGGCTAAATTCCTATTTAGGAATATTAGCCTTCTAATAGAGGTCCGTAAAGATAGTAAGTTTAAAGTTAAAGTTATTGTTTTTACCGCTATACTTAGATTTGTTAGTATAGAGCTTAGCTAAATTAGCTAGCTCCTTACCATAGGTCTTTACTTAAGTAGATTATAGATCTATAACTTAGGTAGGCTATAAATTTATAGCTTAGGTAATAGAAGGGTTTTAGTCTATATTTTAGTTTACGGGGGTATTACGGTCCATAACTTAAGTACTAGGTATACTTTAGCCCGTAAAATTAATTCTAAAATTGCTTAGGTTTATAAAACGAATTTAGTTAAGTAGGTTAGGTATAAGGCTAGTAATGCTATTAAGTTTAGGAGAAGTAAAGAGTTTATTAATAACTTTAACCTAGTCTAGGATTTCCTCTTTAGTCTATTCCGTTTAGTCCTCCTCTTATATTATATTATATAAGGACTATATAATAGTAACTTATTTATCCTTTTTAACCTATATACCTTAGTGACATAATAGGGTTTATAGGTTATAGATAGTAGTAGGGTTATAAGCTTTAAGAATATCTTCTATAAAGTCCGTAAAGTCTTCCTTATATTACTCCTATAGGTCGTTATTTATAAGCTTAAAATATCCGTATTTAAGGATTTTATACTTAATATAGTTATTAACATTAGTTATAGACGTAAGGTTAACTCCTTATCTCTATTTCTCTTAACCTTTATTAATCTGCTTGCTTATATCTGCTATACTATATAGTATAGTACGTAGCGGGTGGTAGTAGCTTATAATAGGTAGGAGAGGTCTTATAACAGTCCGTAAAATTAATTAACAGGTCTATAATAATTCAAGAGGTCTTATAATAGTTTGTAAAGGCGATTAACAGGTCTATAATAGTTTATAGGAGGGTAAAAGGTTTCCGTAAAAGGTCCGGAGGGGTTTAAGGTTTAAGGGGGTTAAAAATAGGGGGTTCCGTAAGGGTCTATATTCGCGTCTATAAACTTCCGGTAAACTATACTAAGACTTAAATAAGTATATAGAGTTAGTAATAGTTCCGTAATCCCCAACTTTTAACCTTCTAGTAGGTCGTACTAGGAGTCTAAATAGGTGGTCGCTATCATAATCGCTTAGGGGGAGGTGTTAAGTAATTGCTAATCTATGCGCGCTTACTAATCAGTGTTTATACCAATTTAATAGTAATATGCGGAGAGTTAATCCCCTAACTCAAATTTTGACCTAAGTTTTATAAGCCAATTAATTAACCCAAAGCTTTAATTTAGAGCTTTATTATATAGACTTTAATTAATATATATAGAGATAAAGTTTTCTAGGGGGAGACCCCCTGGGACCCCCCTATATAGAGCTTTTACTTAATTTAAAAGTAGTAGTAAGATTAAGGCGCCTTAGTTACCACTAGGTAAGGATCTACTATAGTAACTAAAGCGCCTTAGTCACTGTTAGGTAAGGATCTACTATAGTAACCAAGGCGCCCTACTTAAGCTAGGCTTAAAGATTATATTAGTCACAGATCTAGTATATATTTAAACTGCAGAGCTTAAATACAGAGCCCTCTATATAAGATCTAATATAATTGTCGTTACGTGACATAGTTTTTAGGTGACGAAAACTAGCCGTTAATATTGCTCGACTAACACCTACCAGAGGTTCCTCCGTCGTTCCTATCTTCTCTCTCGCCTATCTCCTCGTCTAATACTATCTATATTACCACGTCAACTAATAGATCCCTTAGTAGGGACTAAGGAGGAGTATTAGAGTACCGCTAGCTCTTATAAGGAAGAAAAGAAGAGAGGAGGGTATAGAGGGAGTATTTATAGATAGGAGGAAGCCTACAAGTATAGGAGATTAGGCAGCTATAATATAGCCATTAACGTTACTCAACTAATATATACTAGAGGCTCCTTTGTCCTTCCTATCTTCTCTCTCGCCCGTCTCCTCGTCTAATACTATCTATATTGCTATGTCGACCAATAAATCCCTTAGTGGGGACTAGGGAGGAATATTAGAGTACTACCGGCTCTTATAAGGAAGAAGAAAGAAAAAGAGAGGAAGGTATAGAGGAGGGAGTATTTATAGATAGGAGGAGGCCTATAAACAGGAGATTAAGCAGCTATAATATAGACATTGACGTTGCTTAACTAATACCTACTAAACGCTCCTCCGTCCTTTCTATCTCCTCTCTTACCCGTCTTATTATCCAATACTATTTATATCGCTATATTAACTAATAGATCCCTTAGTAGAGACTAAGGAGTATTAGAGCGCCCCTAGCTCTTATAAGGAAGAAGAAAAAAAGAGAGGAAAGTATAAAGGAGGGAGTATTTATAAACAGGAGGAGGCCTATAAGTATAGGAGATTAGGCAGCTATAATATAGCTAGTAACATTGCTTAACTAATATATACCGAAGGCTCCTCTATCCTTCCTATCCTCTCTCACCTATCTTATCATCCGATGCTATTTATATTACTACATCAACTAATAGATCCCTTAGTGGGGACTAGGGAGGGGTATTAAAGCACCTCTAGCTCTTATAAGGAAGAAGAAAAGAAGAGAGGAAGGTATAAAGGAGGGAGTATATATAGATAGGAGGAGGCCCTATAAGTATATAATTTGGTAAATACTAATAGCATAAGATTCTCGTACAAGATGGGCTTAATTACTTACTAAAATATAGGGTATCTCTATTACTGCAGTGGCTACTACAGTAATAAAGACGCCTTAAATAGTTAATATAACCGACTACTAAGGCTATTAATAAGTAGAAGGTAGGCTACCGATATGGTGCAAATGATATAGTTATTAATATTGTTTATAGCCTATTTTTGCTTCTAGTGTACGTATAAGTCATCCTTATATTCAGCGTAGAGCTAGTTATAGGTAGTAAGCTAGTTTAGGTCTAGCTTTGCTATTAATATAGCCGTGGGTAGTATGTCCCTTAGTATAGGCCAACTTAGTAGTTCTAGCTTTAGAAGATCGTCTTTCTTCTTAGATAGGTCAATATACTGCTATACCTTATTAGTTTTGGCTATATCTTAAATAATAGAACTATTAAATCTAATCAAATAGCTTATTAAGGATAAGGTTGATTTTTTATTTAGTAGAAATTATTATTTTTAAAATTTAATAGGTTAGGAAGGGTCTAGGTTAGGGTCTAGCTAGCGTCTTAGTAGAACCTTATTTAGACATTCCAAACTTTTAATTTAATTCGTTAGTTTAGATTACTAAAATCTAAAATTTTATTAGGGGGAACGCGATTAATAATCCCTACTAACAGCTTAAACTACGTCTAATTTTTAATTTATAAATTGGCAGATCTATAGGTAATAATTATTGCAAGTAGCTCTAGGTGCGGTATATATAAAATATTAACTATAGTATAGAGAAGTCGCGGCTGCTAATATACGGTCCTAAGTATTCTTAGAGGTTATATAACTTCTTATATAAGCAACATTTTCGCCCTTTAAAAAAAATTAAAAAATTCCAAAAATTAATTAACGCTATAGATAGCAGCAATATTGATCCAATAGTACTGCCAATTCTCCCTATATACTATTATATATATATCTAACAGCTTTAAAAGCGGTAGGAAGGTAGGACAAATAAGGGGGTTAAAATTTAGAAAATTGGATTTTGCGGTTAAGCTATTTAAAAGGTAGGAAACTAAGACAAATGCCGCATTCTTTGCTTACCTCCAAGCTAGTATATAATTTCCTAATTAGGAAAAGTCGTTTATAAGTAGTTACTGCTGCCTCCGTATAAAATCTTCTTATTATACCTCTTTAGTCTTACTTATAGATAACTAAAATTATTCTATATTAAACCTATATTTAAACATAAGCCCTAAAAGCTTCTTAACTTATAAGATTGCTATATAGGTTAGCCCAGCTATTTTATTCTTTTCCTTAACATTTAGAACTACCTGGTTAAGTATTAGGCCCTAGCTTTTATATACGGTAAGAGCAAAAGCCAAAGTAATTAGAAATTAACGCCGTAAGTAAGAGCCTCTTATATCTTCCTACTTACGAAGCACGGAAAATATAGGGACGACTTTCTTACTATCCTGCTAAGTGAATAGGGCAGGTCCGTTATACCCATCTACTATAATTAGTAGTAACTAAGGCTGATCCTTTTTAATATCCGCGTGTCCCTTCTATATAATATCTTTAACTATACTAGTAGTACCATTTACTAAGCCTAGTTTAACCCAGATATTTTATATTAGCATTACTTTTACGCTAATATATAGGGCTAGATTCTCTATAGTATCGCACTAATTAAAAGTGACTTTCTATATACCTATACTAGTGTTAATTAACTTAATAGCTACTACTGGCTGTAAAAGGTCGCGAAGCTAAGTAGTATTATACTTACCTATAGCAGCGCGTATGCTATATAGTTAAATTATATTATTAAAGCCCGCAACCTTATTAGTGGATAGGCCCTACTTATACCTAGTTAAAAGAAGCTTCTAGGTTAAATTACTTATAGAATTACTATATAGCTCTACGAGGGCGGTCCTAAATACAAAGCTTTTAGCATTATTACTGCCCTGCCGTATAACTTAATCTAAAACAGTAGTTCGGTTAATCGCCTTATAGGCTCCCTTTTTATAGCTAGCGAGCTCTAACGGCCTAGCGGGTAGATTACTATATAAGGCTGCCTAACCTATAGGGGGAAGCTAATAGAAGTCACCTACTAGTAAGATATTTAAGCCTCTAAAGTAGTCGTTATTATATATAGGGTAGATCTAACAGAGGCGGCGATTAATTTAGGCTAGATATACTTACCTAATTATAAATTTCTTATTAAGGATAAGATAGTGAATATCCTTAAAAGCTTATTATAGAGGCGTAAGACTAGAAGTAGGTAATTCCTTAAAGGGGCGATTTACTAGCAACCTTAATAGTTCATATATAGTTCTACTGTTAATATTAAAGGTAGCTACTCTAGTAGGGGCGGCTTAAACTAATAGCGACGGCTTACTATTAGATATGGCTATATTATAGAGCGTAATAGACAGAATAGTAATAAGATATAATTTGCCGGTTCCTACCTCTCTATTAACGTTAATCCGCAGTGGGGGGGGGCTAAGGCCCGCTTAGATCTGCCTATAGTAATTAATTATAATATTATAGATATAACGCTAACCTAGTTATAAGGAGGACGGAGTTGCTGTTTAGGATAGGCGGCTCTATAGTAAAGGCTATAGCCGTGCTTTCTGCTAATAAGTCCTCTTATTAAGCTCCAGGTATATACCCTAATATATACTTTAGTCGTAGTTATAATTAAGCTCCCTATTACTAAGCCTATTAGGATCCTTAAGTTTAACTTTATTAGTATTTTAAACGCGGGCATATAGGGCCTTAAAGGACTAATATAGCTCTAAGTTGTCTACAAAATCGCCCTCAAACTTATTAATATTATTAGCAGTTTTATAACCTTCCTCTAGTTTTTAATTATAGAAGTAGTTAGATGGGTGCTAATAAGAGTTAACATAAGCCTAATAGAAAGCCATATAATTAGGGGCCCCAAATCTATTAGTATAAGTAGCCACTTCCTTATACTCCCTCTATAGGTAATAAAGAATGAGCTTTATATAGCAAAACTTAGGATACTGTAGATAGGAACAATCGCCGTTATATCGCGGAAAGTACGATATAACTTAAGGCCTTGCTCTTAGCCAACGCTTATAAGTAGAGTAATTAAAATAAAGTAGAAAATTAAGGAAAGTAATATCCTCTACCCTATCTGGGCGGCGCTTATATTTCTTATAGTTAGATAATCCGTACCCTTTTAGTTGCCTATTATTAAGCTTATATATAGCACTTTAATTATCCTCCTAGTAGTAGTTTAAAGTTACTATATTTCTAGAGCCTTTATAAAGGGGAATGTTAAAAAGCAGATGGTATACCTCCTATACTAACTAATCGTGTTTAGTAATAAGCTTATTTATAAACCTAACTACGACCAAACTAAAGGCATAAAGGCTATTAGCGTATAGCTATACTAATTAGAGTAACTCCTAGTAGGAAGTTAACTTCTTCTCTTCCTTGCTGCAATATTTGCCTATATAGTTAACTATTACTAATATACTTATAGCAGGTAACGTATTAATATTCGCTATTTATGCTAATATTATAGCTGCATTATAATTATTAAGAAGCTTATTATTACGCTACAGACAGAACGTCCAGTAATGTGGATTTTAATCCTTTAATACAGCAGCCTTATTATAAAGAGACTGTGGAAAATAAAAGCGGTACTCCTTTACTCCAGTAGAGCCTTTCTTTAATCTTAAGTAGTAAGATTTAGTGTAATTACGGTGCCGTTAAAATTAATTAAGGTAGGTAGTAAAAAGCTTACTAGTATTAAGCTGTTCTTTATAGCTTAGAGTAGAAGGATATTAGAGATTAGGAGGCCTTAATCAATTAGGATTAATTACAGATATAAAAGTAGCCTAATACTTAGTAAAAGCCGCCCATAATTTAATAGCTGACGGATCTAGCCTTAGGGCTATTAAACTCTATAAAAAGCTATATATATAGCCGCTACCTTATACCTACCACTCATATTAGGACTAAAAGTCAGTGCTATTAAATAGGCCTATAAGCACGTGCTTCCTAAATAGATTAAAGCGGCAATACAGCCAGTAAGCAGTAATATGCGGATTATTATTAAAAATTTAAGAAGCAATCCAGTAGCGCTAAGCCTTATTAGCAGCCTTATATTCGTCAAATAGAGGTATATAAGAGTGTAGATTATACTAATATAGATTAGTAGCGTTAAGTATAAAGAATAAAGACCCGCTCTTAATATTCTTAGTATAAGCTGTAAGCTTATTTCTCTTCTACCTCTAGTAAGGTCTAGTACCCTTAAGGCTCCATATATACCGTATAATCTTATTTAGCAATTAGCCACCCCTATTACTATTTATAACATTACTAAGCTTATCTAAAGATAGACTATTCTTATCTAATCGGCTGTAAAGGAAATAGGTAGCATTAAGGGCTTACTCTCTTATAATCCAATTAAATACATAGTAGCAAAATAAGGAGTAGCGGCCAAACTAACCGTCCTAATACTTAAGTATATACTTAGCGTATGCAGCTAGGGTAACCGTACGGCTTTATAGTATATTAAAATTGGCTTTGCTATAAGGAAATAGGGTAGGAAAGGCGCTATATATAACAAAACTAGCTAATCACTTAGAGAGAGGTATCTATCACACAGTAGAAACCTCTAGGCCCGCTTATAGGTCTTATTAGTGTTAAACCTTACGACCTAAAAGCTCCAATTTAATAAGGTTAGGCACTAAATTAGGAACCAAAGTATCCAGTACATTATTATTAAATTCGCCGTCTAGTATATTACTGCCAAGCTCAGTAGGTAAAGAATTAATAGCAGGAGGACGTTATATAGGAGCAGTAGGGTAAGCCGTTAGGTCACTAGAATTAAACTCTAACTCATTAATATAAAGTAGCTAATCTAATATAGAGCTATTTTTAGGTAAGCTAGTAAGCCAGGTACTATATATTTTAACGTCGTAATAATTAGGATAATTAACCTTTAGAAAGTAAAGCTACTATACTATAGCAGAGCGCCTTACGGTATACCGCTTAGTAAACCGCCAACTTAGGTATTCGCCACCCTCTACTACCATAGGCCTTACGACCAGTATATCGAGTTTAGTAGGTAGCCGTAGTAGCTACCTTTAAGTCTTTAGTATATTCTAGCCAAAGCAGCAGACGTAGCTAGTATAGCGATATTACTGGCCGCGTACACGCACAACTTGTAGATAAACATATACGCGCGCAATTAGAAGCTCCTCCACCGCGGTAAGTATAGGTAGGAAGCTAGGAATAGGCCCCAGATTAAGCTCGTTGCTTTCACTAAATAGGGGAAAAAGGGTTAAATCCTTAAGGCTATTAGCGTCCTTAATACAGGCTTTACATACACCTATATTATTACCCTCCGTAGCTAGGCACATTTGGAACCACCGCTCCTTATAACAACTATACGTCTCCATACATTCAGCCTATAGTATACTTCTAAACTTCTTAATTCGCTCCTAATCAACAGCCGAAACGGGTGGTAGTGTAGCCGTAGTTAAAGTAGGTATTAGCGGTAGAGCAAGTATAGGAGCTAGTTCCGGCAAGGACGTATTTAGGCTATCTTAAGTGCCTCTTCTACTACATAGAGCTTTGTCTATAGTATATAGTAAAGGAGTAGGTAAGTAAGCTTCACCCTACCGATCGAGAATGTGGTGCTCCCGTTATATTACCCTAATTGTCTTCCGCCGTTAAGCTATTTTAGGTATATCTTAGCTATTCTAACCGCGAGGCAAGAAGGCATTCTTAGGGTCGTTTTTAGGTCAAGCTTTCCGCTTTCTTGAAATAGATATAGAGTTCTAGAAAAGTAAGTAGAAGTAAAAGTAATATATAGGGGAAACGTGCCTTTAACCAATATAGCTAGCATAGCTTTAAAAGCTTCTTTAATGGGCCGTTTTTAATAAAGTTAATGCGGGGCTTGTAGATATGGCACCTAATATACTTAATTGCAGTAGGCTCTACCACGCTCATGATATATTTTAGGGTGTTGATTAAGGTGTCAACAAAAAAGGAATACTGAGATATTTTAACGTTCGCAATATTTTGAAGTTCGTCACGTGGATTCTGCCACGACTTACCGCGCGCTATATTTTTTAAACCAATTAAAAGCAGGCTTGGCAAAGTTTGAATTCTAGGACCCGAAAATATAGACCACTCGTACCTTGGGTCAATAAGTTATATCCCGGGGCACGAAATACATATAGTATTGTATGCTCTTTGGGATGGTGGTGACTGTCGATTCTATTGAGGTAGACTACGTGGTCTATATACTGACGCGCCTCCCCCCTAATTAGTCAGCACGTAGGTGGTTGGTGCACCGAACGCGTAAATACGCGTTCGTACACCAGGTGCTGTAATTATACAAGAATATTAAAAGAGACTTAAGAGCTGCGGAATTGGGCTAGTAGGGGAAGACTTAGTAGGACACTTGGTAATATAGCAGGATTCTAGTAGCAGGATTCTGGTGGCAGAATCTTGGTTTTCTGCCTTGGCGGTAAGCGGTCAATTTTCTTGCCGGGAAGCTCCGGGCCTGCTAGATAGCACATAGTATATTTTGGCAGATTGATAGAGGCAGTGAAGCATTCCCAGTCATAATTCCCAAGCTACTTCAGTTACACCACTAAGCCATCCACCGGAGTTCAGAGCAGCCAATACTCATTTTCCTATCACAAGAGCCCACTAAATGGTCATACAAAGCCAATCCCTAACCGATATTATACAGAAACTCCCTTCCATGTCCATCCTGGGTATCTCACGCTAACTTCATCCGCATCCTTCCCAAACCTGCAAAATTCCTCACATCAAATTACCGCGCCCTCATCAAAGTAACCCATCCGCGATCCCTGCGCCCGACTCGGTGTACGCAACGGACTACGCGGCGGGACTCGTGGTTTCTCGAAATCGCCTTCGCCACCACCACCACCACCACCACCACCACCTCTCTGCGCCACGAATTCCTCCATCCTCTCAAGCCGCTTCCCCTCCCCAAACTCAAACCCTTTCAGCACCTCAAAATCGCTCCGCCGCTGCTCACTCATTCTTAGCTCACCGTCTCTTGCCCATCCTAGCCCAGCAATTTTCTCACCAATTCGCGAAATATCCCTTTCCAACCCCCTCCCATCCAACTCACTACGCACCTCGCCCGAGCCCTCCAGCTCCGAAACCGGCATCTGCGACTGGCGCTGGGTGGTGTCATCCCAGTGCCTTTGCCAGCACCAGCTACCGAGCTGTGACGCCTCGGCCAGCGGCCTCTCGATACTTGTCTCCCATGGGGGGCAGCGTTTCAGGTCCGCACACAGGAAGTACTGCACGCCGTCCTTGTACTTGAGCCCGCCGGCGTCGACCGAGAGCTGCGAGAGCACTTGCAGGATGCCGTATAGCAGGATCCAGCGGCCGAGGCGGGCAGCACGAGGCGAGACTCCTTTAAGATCCGCGTTTAGCTCATAACGCTCGAAGTGGTCGATCAGCGCGTTACCTGTGATGATGTTAGATGGGACTCGGGGTTAGAAGGGGATGCTTGCCTGTAAAGGAAACGCCTAGTTTCTGGATGTTAGTGGCGTCACTGAAGACGATGGAGAGCTGTAGGTGTGCCTTTGCGTCTTTGTTAGGGTCGTTTTTGGATTTTCTCAGTGCACTAAAGAAGGATTTCTTCTGCGGCGCTTTTTGGGCCTGGATACTTCGGGGGAGGAGCGGATATGGGTGCGGGATGTGTAGTAAGCCATGGCGGTTGTCGAAGCTGACGAGCATGTCTGTAAGAGGGAGGGTGGGGGTGTCGGGCGTGAAATCTCCGGGTGACGGCGACATGTTGGCCATTTGCCATTTCTTTCCCGGTCTTTCCTCCCGCGAGTCCCAGATCACTTCTCGGTTGACCAGATAGTCATATAGGGAGCCGAAGTCATTTTGTAGGCTTTTGACGAGCTTGCTGTTCAACCAACGTCCTCCTGAGCTAGGCGGCCATGACCCATAGGCGCTAGTGTAGAAGCTGATGAGAAATTGCCGGAATGCGACGAAGCTTTTGTATATAGGATTTGCTCCTGCATCTTCGGGACTGTCCCACATCTCCGTGAAGTCGAATGTCGATAATTTCTCCTCTGCTTCGATAAGCTTCAACTGCAGGGCCTTGGCTGAGATTCCTAGATTACGACGCGAGACGGTCGATAGCCTTCTGAAGTCTTCTAACTCTTCGATCTGTGGGCTCATCATACCAACGAGATGAACAAACGCTTCGAGATATCCCTCTTGCCACCTGACTGCATCCTGTTCCGCCCAAGCCAAGAGTCCCAATGCACGTCTGACGCTATTCCTCACATCATCCAGTTTCCGGCTAGTCAGGTATTGGGTGATGATCTGTACACTCCGCATTCGAGAACTCATCTGGGAATACTCGTTGTGGTCAAGATCATACATAATCTCCACTTCTGGCTGTAGAGTCGAGAGCATTTCAAAAAGATCCCTTCCCACAATCGGCTTGTTTTGGAGAATCGCAAGGAAATTCCGGATCGCCACGTGATGTAACCGCTGCCCTTGGGGAGATCGAACATGTGCCGGTGCTGCAAACCAAAGCTCATAGGTCGCTGGGATTTCTTCATTCTCATATACTGAAGGTGTTTGTTGATAACTTTCCGCGCCAGAACCCGTCGATGGAGGTTCAGCTAGGCTCTGCAACATACGTCGACCACCCGCCGGATTAAACCCACTCCTAGATGAACTTCTGAGCGGAGGTCCAAAATTACCGTCATCATATTCCTGATATGAACGATGCGGTAGGCTCATGCCTTCCCCGAACTGGCTTGAATTCGAACGGAAACTGGGATGGCGAGTTGTAATACTATTGGATTCCAGGCTCATTGTTGATGCCATTTCGTCTTCAAAGAGATCCATTTTTCCATATCGGAGAGCATTATTCAACCAAGTAGAACCGCAACTTTCAAGGGCTTCAAGTCGAACACGCAGCTGTGGCATTGATTGGTAGTCATTATCTTGTTCATCTTTGAAGAAAACCAAGACGCTGCCAGTTTGCATGTCCTCATCCTATTAAACGTCAGCGTGTATATTTGTCAAGCATAGGCTGTTTTGATAAATTACAAATTCAAAACCCCGGTAAGGTCGAATTCCATGATCGTTTCCGTACCATATCCTAAAATTCGCCCATGATTTTTCAGTCGAATACGCGTAGGATGTAACTGATTCCGTTCGGCTAGGAATCTGTGGAGTATCCGTGGGTTTCTTAATCGGAACACCTCCACCACGGCCTCTTGGGGCTTTGGTCTCTTTTCCTTTGGCTTGGTATTTGGCTTTATCTTTCCCTGAACCTGTTGAATTGGTAGAAGCACCTGCAGTAGAAGCACCTGCAGAAGTTGCAGGCCGACGGAATGACCTGGGCACTGCTGAGTAATTGGTTTCTTGTAGAGAGGGTCTTCGAGGTACATTTGTTGCTTGAGAGCTACCTCTCGACTGAGGTAGGCTTGTGGTACTTGATGTGGCAGCTTGAGAAGCGGTACGATTGATTATTTGGTTGGTTGGCGAAGGATTCTGAGAGTCTTTCCGAAAACCCAGGCTTCCCCAATCGCTAAGGCCGGTGGGTGCTCTGGGAATGGACTCTGCATACTGTTTCGCGGCAGCCTTTTTTCCCTTCTTTTCGATATCCTTTGTGACGGCCTTGCGACTCCGAGCACCTCGAGCAGACATTTTGAAGGGTTAGCAATTCAGCTCGAGTGAGGAAATGTTCTGCTCAATCTTTCGAAGAATGCGGCATGGAGTTGTTGAAGATACGCGAAGTGGGACTGATGGAAGACGAGTGCCGCAAACAGCTAGGCTGACCGGGCTGGAGGCTGCAGTTATTGGTGACACGTCCGAAGATAAAGTGCGAACCTCATCGGACGAGCGAGGCTAGGGAATTTGCTGCTGAGGCTAACTCTGGGGTAGACTGGGGATCACAATCAATTCATGCAAATAGCGTTTGCCGAGGAAGGCTTGCTTGTTAGATTTATTGAAAAATAAAGGCTACATGGCGCTATGGGAGGGGTATGAAGGGATATAGGAGGGAGACGGGCAGGCGTCAGCACTTGGTGAGATGCTGAGTGATATGAATTTGTAGAGGAGCGAGGATGCGTGTGTGAGTCTCTGGGCCCAGGGACGAGGAGCTGGTCGTGCTGGCCCAATTCCGATAAGGCATCCCTGCGCGTTAAAATTAAAAAAGCGAGTCTTCACCTCAGTTCGCCATCACTCCCCCCGCAGGCCCGTCGCGACAATCTGCAAGTGCCCGCATCGCAGCCATAGGAGAGAAGGATTATTGGCGTAAGGCACTACAGGAACTACAGGCATTGTCGTGCAGCGGACTTACTACCTCTGTCTAGGAGAAGAGGGAGTACAATGCGTTCTGGCAAGGTGTTTGGTCTGGGTTCAGCGCCAACAACGCCAACCATGCCGCATGCTGGCAGCGGCAGAGGTCAGAAGGCAGTCTGAGGGCTGAGTTGACAGCAATACCATGGCCCCTAGGACCAGGTTTGATCTTAGTAGGACAGCACAGGACTCGGGGTAAGCAGCATTGTCTTAGACGGCGAACGAGGACGCAGTGCGACCTTACAGACAAAGGTGATGTTTCGTACTTGTAGGGGCGGTTAATTCGCAAGCTGTTATCTCACATGCATGGCGCATCCAAATAAGGTCAGCTTACTGCTGTACCCTCCCACGAGTAGCAGGCGCGACGGGTGAACCGAGGGCCCATTTAGCGAGCCGATCCGCTCAGGGAATCGAGTGGGACCTCCTGCTACGATTTTGCAGGCGGAGGAAACACTTGGACTTGCACATGACTTTTTCCTCAGTGGATACAAGTACATACAGCTTGGCCCTAGTTCTAGAATATCCCAGTGATATCCTGCCTCCGCTGCTTCTAAGCTTTCTGTCTGAGGAATAATGGGGTCGCGTTCGTATGAGCTTCTGCGACAGATCATTTCCTGGAGCACTGCGACAACCTTGATCCACTACCGCCGCAACTTCGGATAAATTTAAAAATATATCATGAAGAGCAATGCGATGAATACACGATGACTACATGACGGATGTGTTGATGAGTTGATGGGTTGGCTTTTGAACTCCTCGTCCAGACTAAAATTGCGATGTTCCCCCCCCCCCCCAGCCTCTCCCCGATCGTTTACCAACCACCGACCCAGCCCTCCCCCCACCCAGGTGTGAGCCTTATAGCAATATCCCCACCCATAAATCCAGGTTTCTTCACCGGCCGTGACAGAGATGTCATCTGCCAAATTAAAACCTTACTGCAGTCGAAGCTATTAGCCTTCGAGCTTCCTCATCCTTGACCAAGTCTTGTGGAGAGGCTAGCTGCAACACGTCGCACCCCTGACTGTCCTCTCGTAGTTCTTCGACAACCTGCGACCCACGCCTCCCCCGCCTTCGTTGCAGCTTCGACTGCCTCGATCTATCACCTTCAACCTCCAACCTCCAACCTCCAACCCTAACTACATTACAATCGCATACTCTTCTCCTGCCGGCCACAATTTTCCAGCCGTCAATATGTCATTCTCCGGCTTTTCCTTCTTGTTCTGGCGGTTTATGGAGATTATAACCCTCATCCCGACTTTGGGTATGCTAGCTTACTTCGTCCACGCCTATGTTACCTCTAATACCCTCACTCCGGATTTTATTTTGGTCCTGTTTATTACTTCGGTTCTCGCGGCAGCATGGGCGCTTGCAACCGTAATATCCTATGCGCGCGCCCGTCACTCTGCCATGTTCGTCGCTCTTGTTGATCTTGGTTTTGTCGGCGCATTCATTGCTGGCGTTTATGAGCTACGTGGCATTGCGAATCAGAACTGCTCAAACTTCACAGCCGGTAGCTTCTACTTCGACCTTGGACCTCTGGGATATATTGGACGGATTTCCGGTAACAAGTGGGCACTGGACGTCAACAAGAATTGCGCCATGTTGAAGGCATCTTTCGCTTTCGGTATTATGAACTGCATCTTCTTTTTCTTCACTTTCGTAAGTTTAACCCTTAACTCCATTTTAAACTCCTGGATATATATCTAACAGCGCAACAGTTTCTCGCTCTTCTGGTCCACCGTCATCACCGCGACGATGACCGTGTGGTGGTCAAGCGTGAAACCCACACTTCCCGTCATAGTCGGAGGAGGAGCACCAACAGTCCAAGGCGATCACATCAGAGCAGTCGGAGGAACTACTACGTTTGAGAGGGTCGGACAAGGGAATGGGAACGGAGCAAAGGTTATACCATGGGATTGGGAGGATTTCGTCTTGGGCTCTCGATTGAGGGGCACTGGGGTGGTACGGAGCACGATCACGACCACGAAATTTTCTTGTACTTGCTACGAGGTGTGGATATGATTGGTTGTGTTACAGTTACGAGGTCATGATATCTTTGTATTCTATTTTTGTAAGCTTTGGTGCGATGTTCAGATATACCCATTCCAATCGGATTAGCTCATACTTTTGACCCATTGTGATCGTTTAGAATTTCTAGACGTCCTTTTTAGCTATTACATAGCTTCTATGCTTTCTCTAAATTTCCCAATCAGCTTTTTCCATTCATTTCAGGAAAGGGACAAGTGTTTCGTATCGCATTCTGATACCCCCAATTCCGATAGCCCCACCACCCAAGCCCACCCGCAGCTATTTCGAGGACGTGATACTACATAAATTATGCAAGTCGCTTTTCTCGTCTGTTCATGACATTCTACTGTCCTGCCAAGTGATGGAGAATATACTTCAGGTCCTTTCAAAGATATAGGATGGCCATGGTTTGTGAACAATTAGACCAATATCAGTACCCGTTCTCACTTGTCAAAATGTCAAATGTCAAAATGACCACCTCCTAGGTAAATGCGATGCGATCCGTATCTCATAAACGCTAATATTTAAACCTCAAAACACCTCTTTTGAATCTCCATATCCCCATCCCTCTAATCCTCCAATCCTCTAATCCCCCAATCCTCTAATCCTAGTCTCCTGAACCTTCAGACTTCCTCTTTTTCCCTCTCCCTAACTCCCCACCCCTCATTAACCCAAAGTGCCTACCTTCGCCGAGGTCGCTGGGCTCTCCATTCCAGGAAGACGACAAAGAAGCCTACAACCTTATCGGGCGCCCCATGGACGACTACCCGCTCGAAAAACCCTATAGCGTCGCGATCCCTGAAGCCCCCGTAACCATGCCACGTCTCCCATACGTGCCGCGCGAGAGCGACTTGCTCATCGACGCCGGCACCGCACGCGCAACCCCAGCGCATCGTGGGCGGCGCATGGGCGCGCAACCGCCAGAACAGGACCGCACGTCCCGATTTCCCTCCCTCAACCTCAGCCTCATAGCCGTCCCTTCTCCTAACACTGTCTCGCAGGTCACACAGCGACGCGCGGCCTACTTCGACGCGCACCGCGCTGACGCCATCAGGCCAGCGGCTGCTTACCGCGGCTTCCGCAACTTCGACTGGTCTGTCTCGCTCACCCTCTTCGCCGTGCTGGTCATCCGCCTCGGGCTGTGGTGCGCGACGCAGCTGACGGTCCTGCTGGACCCTTTGTTTCGCATCTGGGTGAACCGGCTGCACAAGGCGAAGCACGGCAGCGACGGCGGGACGTATGGCGCGGAGGGCAGGTTCTGGCCGCAGAGCTTCGAGGACGTGTTTGCGGAGTATAATGGGGAGAAGAAGGGCGGGCCGAGCGGAAGGGATGTGTGGGCCGTGTGGAATGGGCAGCGGTGCACGGCGGGTTTTTATGGGTGGGCGGCGGGGTTGGAGTGTGAGTAGGAGTTGCTTCCTCTTCTCTTCTTTTTCGCTTCAAAGGCGTCATCGGCGTTGTCTGTTTCCGGTCAGGGCGGGAGTTGAGACTGGGCGTTAGACCTGTTGGCTGTTTCCTTCCTATTTCCTTTTAACACACACTGTTTTTTTTCGGGGGGTCCGACGTCGATGTCCTAACATTGCGCAGGGCTAGGCACTTACCCCCTCCTCTGGCCCGAGGACGGCATCATGCGCAAGGAAGACGTTCGCCGCATCTACGACGGAAGCATTTTCTAGCACAAAGCGGACGAGTACGCCGAGAAGCAGCGGCAGAAAGCCCGAGCGAAGCGAGAGAGGCAGGCGGAGAAGGACGGCGAACATAGTCGGCAGGGTGAGGGGAGTTGGGAGGGGAATTGGATCTCTAGTCGGTTGGCGAGGGGTGTGAGAAATGGGTAGAGGTGAGAGATAAGTAAAGTAGAGGGACCTGAAAAGTCGGCTGGTGTGAAGTTGTACATTATCCGTTTTCCGCATCGTGGCATTGGGGAACTCGAGCAGTTCAACCTCTCTATATCTTAGCACGAACAATCCAGCAATACTCTATACAACCTGATTTTTGTTTCCTTTCCGTAGCTCTCAAAGATCCGCCCTCGCCTCCTCCCCTGCCCACGCCCTCCTGATTACTTCCCTAATCTTTTCACTCTCCACCTCTCTCGGATTCCAATAAGGGTTACTGACCGCAATCTCCGCTGCCTTCTCCACATCCTCCTCCTTCATTCCAAACTCCTTCAATCCCCGCTTTACCCCTAACTTTCCAAGTAGCACATTCAGCCCCTTAACCGCATCGCCCTCGCTCTCCGGTAACACCTCCGCCAGCTTCAGCATCACCTCGGGGATAGTTGGTGCGTTGTAGGCCAAGGCATGCGGGAGTACGATGGTGTGGGTCTCGGCGTGCGGCAGGTTGAAGGACCCGCCGAGCGTGTGGCACAGCTTGTGGTGAAGTGCCATGCCGACGCTGCCGAGACAGGAGCCGCAGAGCCAGGCGCCATAGAGGGCGGCGGTGCGAGCGGGGACGGAATGAGGGTCGGAGGTGAGAGAGGGCAGGGATGAGGCGAGGGACTTGATACCTTCGAGGGCGAGGAGGGATACTATCGGGTTCGTGTTACGGGCGTAGAGTGCTTCGACTTTGTAGACAGAGCATTAGCCTGGAGTTGTGGTATGAAGTGTGAGGGGAAGGGGAGCGAAGTGGGATTCTACGCACCTGCATGTGCAATCGCATTCACGCCGCTCGTCGCAGTTAACCCCGTCGGCAGCGTCATCGTCAAATAAACATCATATATCACCGTCCCTGGCAGAATCTTAGGATCGCTACGCGTTGTCTTGCGTCCCTCGGCCGTCTCGCCCAGAATCGGTGTCATCTCGCTACCCGCGTACGTCGTCGGAATGCAGATGTGCGGCAGGCCCGTTCGAATGCTGATGGCTTTACCCAGTCCAATCGTACTGCCGCCGCCGATAGACACCACGCTGTCGGCGTTTGTCTCCTGTGCGTAGGCGAGGGCTTTGTCGGTAATGTGGGTCGGTGTGTGCATTGTTGCTTCAGTGAAGATACCTGCGACGCGGCCATTGAGGATGGATTTGAGCTGCTCCACTCGCTGGACTTGCTGCGGCGTACTGAGGAGCAGTGGGGAAGAGAGGTTCAGGCGCGCGACTTCGGCGGGGAGTTTTTGTATACTTCCGCTACCGAAAACGACGCGGCTGGGGTTGGCGTTGTATTCGAACGACTCCATTGCGCGGTAAGTGGCGATAAGAATAAGGGAGATGAGTAGAAGGCGTTAAGGCTCGAGTACAGGCTAGGAGTTCCATGGTGGGGTTGTTCGTATATTTGTAACAGATCGAGAGGGTGGTGATTGTGACGGCAGAGGGTCGGGAGGTATTTCGGCAAAGGGTCCTAGGGACGGGAGATTCCTCATCCACTAATTTCACGCCCTCTATTTAGCCCTTAGAGATCAATTTGCAGTCGGTCATATCGCTGAGTATCGCTGGCTTGAATATCCAGTTAGCGAGTCTTGGCGGAGAGTAATTATCATGCTTCATGACTTTACTGTGTCAAAATCAAGTACTGATTCGATTAATCGAATCGTTCAGGGGGTTCCCTGGCTGTACGCTCGAACGGTTGGCATCTAGGGTGCCTCCATAGAAGGCCTTAATTCGATTCGATTCGATGGCGTCGACGTGTCAACATGAAGTTCTAACTCGATTTGATTCGGCGACGAGCCGATATCGAGGTTCTGGTTTGATTCGATGAATTGATTGATCACCACGGTTCGCAGTCCGAACTTTGCGAACAACGTCCTTATTCTCCGGAAAATTATTATTATAGAGGAAGGTACTGAGGGGCGGAACCCGTACACGCATTTTGGCACCAAGGGTGCGCCTAAAGGAGAAGCAATTGACTATAAGACCGTTGAAGGGCTTGATGCTGCAACAAATTTGACTGTCGATCGACGATAACTCTCTCGAAGAGATTATTGAGGAGTATAAATATATGGAGTCCAAAGGACTGTGCGAGCAAGAATATGCTTTGTTCGCAATGGATAAGTTCCTAAAACGACAACGTCGGTTCCGCAAGCCCCTGTGGATAGGAAATGGCGCCCGGAGAGAATGGTAGACCTCGTCGCTCCCCCTACTGATGGTTATTGGGCCTCTCCTGTATCATTTACGGGTTCGGATTTAGGTGGCTTCGACTTTGACATACGGCCGGATTGTAGTTACTGGTTGTACTGGGGCGAACTGGTGGAGGCTGTATCTCTTAGCACGGTAATTTGCGTCCTACCGGTATCGATAAGGGCTAGCCAATTAGAGAAACTGAATTTAGTGCCTGTACTTAGGAATTCGAAGCTTTACGCACGGACTACTTGCTCTTAAGGAATACGTGCACCAAAATCAGATTATATGTCCCTACTTTACCATTGAGTTTAAGAAGCATAATCATTCGATTAGGCAAGCCACGGCTTAGGCTGCCACTGCGGCACCGTTAGCGCTCTATAATCGCTTTTTGCTGAAATGTAGGGCGCTGGAGTCTACAGAAGGAAAGTGGATAAAATCTGACACGGCTCAAATGCGACGTTACATTTTGACTTTTATGGGCGCACAATTTGACATCTGAGTACTTTGGGCCAATCGCTCTGAAGACGATGATTCATGGAATGGATGTACGATGAGGAGACAGTGTAGAGCAATGTGTATATTAAGGTCTGCCGTAAGGCTGCTGGAGAGCTGGATTAATGAGATCCATTAATGGGGTTTGTCGCAACACGCTATGAGTTGCGAGCAAGACGTGAGAGTATTCTTCAGGCGAAAGGTGTTGACATCTCTACGGTGAAGTAGAGTAAACGGGGGAAGTTCAGGTTCGCCTTACCAGCGTCTTAAGGAGGCCCTTGCTAGAAGCTTAGGACTTAGGAAGTTTATTATCCCATGCGCCGTCACAAAAGGTGCTCCTTTTACCGAGCCAACCAGAGGCTCTAGATTTAATTAAGTCTTGGCAAAATAAAGCTGTAGATTTGATTAATTAATTATAACCTAATATTATGATAATAAAGCTTAAATTTGATATATAATTCGACTCTAGGTTGAATAAGGTCTGCATCATGTTGGCCACGGAGGTAGCTTTACTGCTGAGGTGTCGGACTCCGAACGACTACGGACACCGAAGGTCGAACTAGGGTTATTTCCTTATGTATATTAGGGCTCTTAGAGCCACCTTGAATAAAACAGATC
>Ga0307515_10005959_pt1 | contig 24552 bp, 25 predicted proteins | sample 17_EM_MG_FD_194513 | JGI IMG/M metagenome (GOLD analysis project Ga0307515, IMG submission 194513) | Populus trichocarpa ectomycorrhiza microbial communities from riparian zone in the Pacific Northwest, United States - 17_EM | ecosystem: Host-associated > Plants > Roots > Unclassified | place... | reverse complement strand
CGACGTCGCAACACCTCTGACCACTTCTTTATCTTACTAAATTACACCGCAACCATCTCGCTGCTTCCTCCGCGTCTTCCAACATCTCCGCCTTTCCATAACACAATTCCTTGTACACCACCCGTATCTTCTCCTATTATTTCCAGGTACCACCGTACTTGCCTGCGCCGTGACAGACCAGGTGTGAGGGCGGATTTCAAAAACGGCGGACGTCAGAAGTTGGGGTTGCAGGTTATACTCTAGGAATGGGGGCGAAGCACTAATTGCAAGTCTTTGGGAAGCTATGCCCATTGATGGGGATGGGAGTTTGGCTGCAGCTGGAAGTCAGAGCGGCACCCACCTTTGGCTGGTCCTCGCTGGAAAAAATGTATACAGGGAGTGGCCGAGACAACAAGAAGGTTCTGGGGGATATTGCGGGACTTTTTTTACTGGGCTTTGGCTGCAACTTTGCCGTGTGGGTTTTAATTTCGGAGCTTCGGGTTTTGTCAGATTCCTGGGTCTTTAGAGTTTTAATTTGCGCGGAAGCGGTTATAGGGTTTGGTGGGAGGTCCTGTTCTTAACATGCCATGGCCGCTACGCGGCCGAATGCAAAATGATTAAAAAAAAAAAAAAAAACTAACAAACCATAAATCTGGTCGTATTCGTGATTTTTGTGACGTTGCAGGATGTGTCTAAGCAGCATCCATCTATTCGTCCATTCCAGCAGATTTCGACTACTGCTGCTGGTTTGAGTTTCCGGAGCAAGTAAAATGCGTATTGACCTTCTGGAGAAGGGTGGACGGCGGAATATGTGCGCATTCGACCTTCCGGAGAAGGGCAGACCGGGGACGCTAACGGTTTCTTCAATTTGCCTCCGCCCTTTCAGCTGGCATGCAGAAGATATTCACTGCATCTTGGATTCGTGACGTCAATAGAGTTATCCTGCCACGTTTAAAATCAAACAATTTTGGTTGCGTACTGCAGGTCTTGGCCTGCAGTAGGCTGCAGTTTTGCCACTACTAATAACAGGTGAAAACTGCAGAATTACACAAGTGGTGCAGTTACTGCGCCGTGTGGTATAGTGACTTTGCCTGGCTACAACACACTTTTCTACTTTGAAGTTCGAATACATCTATGCAAGGTCATGCCGGCTAAGATCCAAATGATTCCGAAGGTAACAGGATTACTCAACACCTTGCGGTGGGCAAGCGCTAAGAGAGCCTCGTTTCTCGAATCCTGCGCACTTACACAAGCCCCCTGCAATCGCGTTGCGAAGCAGTAGAAATGCAAGGCAGAGGTCGTCCAGCTCACACTTGTCCGCCGACAATGTTGGAGCCTTCGAACGATAAAGCAGAAAGAGACAAACCACGAGTCCGGCGCCGATTGCACTTGAAGGTTGTCGCGCAGTTCCAGGAAGAGAAAAACAGAAGAGATGCAATCTGATTAGATCATGCAAGGATTGGATTATATCACACTTCAAATCTCATCACACTTCTCATCAACGCAGCGATTTTTTGCTCATCGATCGACACCCCCCGCGCACCGCGACACACCTGCTGCCCTCTCTGTTCTACACCTACAAGCGAACTCTCACCGTCGCCTCAACTGTATCCGGAGCTGCGCATGTCTAACGTTCCTCGCACCCTAAAGTCGAACACTCGCCGTCACGTCACGTCAGCGACAATCACTACATCCATCCATCTCCCACATCCACAGCCGAACCTCTTGCCGCGACCGTTCCGCCGCTAGATACATTACCACTGTTCCCTAGAACCTGCTACCGATTTGGCAAGACAGGCGGCAACCCGAAGCGAGGAAATTGCTACCTTGCTGACATTGACGGTATTCGAAATGAGACAGCTGGATCCGGACATGGCTACTGCGAGGCGGCGGTTTGTAATGGGGGCGTGGAGGTAAATGGCGGACGCATGTTCGATGCGGGGTTAGCTCATCACCGAATCTACAATGACGGTGGTATTTGGTGTTAGTCACCTGGGAAGGCGGCAATATCTGGTACAATGAGATAGCTCTCTGTGATTGGACGCTACTGGCAACTTTGAATAGAGTAGATTTGCGACGAGTAGTACAGTGGAATGGAGCCCAAATGTTCAGGCGCAACTAGGATGATGACTGACAAGATGGATTTCGCCGACTCCGCGACGGACTGCTGGGGGCGAGTGGCGCAGATAGGTAGGAAGTATTAGTGTTAAGGTCAGGGCAACAGTATGTACTCTATAGCTACGTGAAGCTGTTGATCAGACACGGCTCACAAGAAAGCAGGCGAGTATTACATTGGTGCCTCACAGCTATATTACTCATAGAGAAGATAGTTGATTGTGAGGACTTCGTCCCCAGTCATCCATCTATGTCTGTGCACGGAGTGTTGACCACTCCACATAATAGTCCGTACGGTAGTAGGTTGGGTTGTCGTATGTATTCAACAGGCTTGTTGAAATGTACTGATTGCTAGAAGCTTGTATTCTAAGTACAGGTACATTCGTGTTCTTATATATACGGTATTCGGAGCATGTCTTGTACGCATGCATGCGCACTCAGCTGGCATCTTCAGCTGAGTCTGGCATCTCCAGCTGAGCCCGGAATGACCATCATCTTAGAGAGATTATGCATCAGCCCAACTGAAGCCATACGTCAGGGAGATAAACCATATATGCAACAAGGCTGGTTGCAGCGTGTCGGGTGATTTCTTATGATTGAAGGTTGGATTTATCGCGGGTGAAATATATATTTAGATATCTCTCGTCCACCATCGTCTCTACCATTAGTTTAGCGAGCTCTTTTGACAGACCCGCTTCTTTAGTTTGTGCCTCCGGCGGGTCGGTACTCATGCTGCATTTTATCCTACATTTCTCAGAGTGCATCGCCACCCATCAAGTAATGACGAACAAAAATATCTTACGCTCAATACTTTCTGGCCCAAGGGTAGACATACAGGTCTATAACGTTCTACGACTACTCAAGGTTTATTTCACTGTTATGGCTATAGATTATTGCCAAAAGACATATTCCACAAAACCTTTTCCATAAAAAATAACATGAGACTGATATTAGAGAACAATCATGAACACCGCTCCAGTAGGCTTAATCTTTTCAAGTACATGTTTATATGATATAAGAGATGTGCCGACATGCGGGCGGTATGGCGGAGGTGGCAAAGGAGAATGCGATAGTTATTTGCATATGGCTGGTAGCTAATGACATAATTCTCACTTATACGAGGGCTTTAGTGCTCGAGGCTAGTTGGCTCATGTATCACTGCCTCGCCATTAATTCAGTATGCACAAATAGGAGGCGTCCTCATTCCTACGCGGAACGGCTCCTCGTGTCTCGGCTCTAATGGTCAGATATCCACGGCTTCAGAGCTCGACTTATCTCCCATTTTGTGGTTAAAGTGAAACTCTCGATTCTTAGAGTCGAAGTATTCCTTCAACCATCTATCTTAATTATCTTCACCCCCCCTTGTGTCGGGGGATCTTTGATGCGGCAATGAAAGGTCATTGATCGAATTAATCCCTGTTTCGCCCATGAGTCCGACTTTGTTCCCTTATAACATGACCGGCCCTCCTCACTTGCAGCATAGAGCATACAATGATCTGTCGTCCCACGTAACAGGCGGCGGCGACTGTGAGAGGTACCACTGTGGTTTCAACTGCTATGCTGTATTATTGTAGAGGCGGACGTGAGAGTGGCAACTGTCAACCGCCGGCTCGAGTTCATTATGGGCTCCATCTCCGGCTGCTGTTGGTACCTGGACCGGAATCAATGGAGATTTATGATTATGGTTCTGGGAATGAAGAATGACAAGGATGACTTATTCTCTTTAAAAAGATATACTACGAATCTGGTTTGGGCGTGGTGCCGGTACTGTATACATAGGTATCTGCCGCCACCCATTTCAATAACTTATCTCACCCATAACAAAGTATGTTCTTCAGAGCCGGCTGTGCGATTTGTTGAATATCCCGGTAGCAAAAGGCCACAGAACTGCCCAGAGATTCGGATAAGGTGTGGTTTGTGCGGCACGTGGCGGTGTTAGGTCTCAGACTTCTCTATGTAGATCGCACTATGCAGATTGACCTCAGGTTCAATAGGCACTTAAAATGCATAGATATTAACTTGAAGCACAAAGTTGTAGCATTCTGCTGCGCTTAGCCATCATTAAGGAATATATCATCTGTTGAGACAGGACCGCGCGAATGAGAAGGCTGTGAAAATAGACTAGCTGACATTTCTACACTCTCCAACCTTTCTTCCCTGTCCACTTTCGCTTCTTCAATCTCTCTCCACTTTCGCTACTTCGCTCTCCCTTAACTTTCACCTCTTCGCAGCCCTACCCTTGCTCGTTCTCGCTTGTGTTGGCCACGAAACTGGACGAGACGAGACCTGAGATGGTCCTGGGACATCGTGTCTCTTGGTGAGTAAGAACTCCGGATATCGAGACATTAGTCTTGCCCAAGGGCCAAGGTAGCGGGACTTCGTGGCATTAATTTGGATTAAAAAGATCGGCGCATCCCGTTACCGTGCCAGTGCGCAGGCTTCCTCCACCCGGTATCCTATGCGGATCTTCCTTGTTCTCCCTGTCCGTAAATATCACAGCTTTTAGTAGAGCAAATACTACTGTTTGCGAATTCATTTAGTCAAAGCTAATATAGAACAACACGAGATTGGTTAAACCACCCAACCCAGACCAACGCAACGCAGCCAACCACGCAAGACACCCCATTCTTTGAACATGTCCTCCAAAAACCGCCTCCCGAACAAGTCTAGATATTTGTAACAAACACTACGGGCGCAACTGAAATTGGTATAGTAATATGCATCGACCAATATAAATAGTGGCAATAAGAATCTTCAAGTGGTCATGATTTTTCGTTATATATGGATCATGAGAAGCGAGGGTGGTTAGGACTGGGGCAGAGCTCCTGTAGTAGCCGTTCCACTGCCTCGTGTCCAGACTGCCAAGCAAGGTATACCGGCATCAACTCGGTGTCATCGACAGCCGAGATGTTGGCGCCGTTGTCCAGGAGAAGCCGTACCATCGCGTCCTGTCCGAACAGCGAAGCAATCTGCAGCGATGTTGTTGGCAGCGGAGATGTCGGCACCATTATCCAGGAGCATCCGTGCCACTGCCTCCATTCCGTACAGCGAAGCAGTATGCAGCGATGTCCTCCCATATTTGTTGGCAGCGGCGATGTTGGCGCCCTTGTCTAGGAGCAGCCGTGCTACAGCCTCGTGCCCGTACTCCGAAGCAAAGTGCAGCGGCGTCGACCCGTCTTTGTCGACAGCTGAGATATCGGCGCCCCTATCCAGAAGCAGATGTATCACCGCCATGTGCCCCCCTGCGAAACTAAGTGCAGGCGTGCACCCTCATCTGTCTACAAAGGATATGCCAGCGCCCGTATCCAGAAGCAGCCGTGCCACTGCCTCGCGTCCGTACCGCGAAGCAAAGTGCAGCGGTGTCCACCCGTTGTCGTCGGCAGCGGAGATGTCGGTACAGTGACTACCCAGCATTACATAACGCATTTACCCACCTTTGGAAACATCAATGGTTTTTGCGAGGTACTTCAAAATGATAGCGTAGAGCTATAACATTGTCTTCTCAAAGTTTCTCGATGCATCAGTGTCTTATTTGAGGTAGACAGACTCGTAAACTGCGTATGGATCAATGAGGTTACCAGATTTCTCGAGTCTAATAAGAATCGCATTTTCTGTGTTCTGTTTATTCACGCAGACCTACTCCAAGTTAGTAACCATCACCGCCGCATCAGACGGCACCGGTGATTTAACCTGCAGAAGAATCAAAATGCCTCCCATGGCAAAGCCCCATGTCCGGCATCGTAGTTAACGATGATGTCTCCGACCGGCTTGAACTTATCCACCTACAGCAATATTTTCATGGCAATATCGCGTAGCACAATGTCCTCGCCCCTCCATTTGATAGTCCAAGTGGTATCGCCCTTAGCAACCACTGCGGGTTGCATTTCTGTTCGAATGCTATCCAATATTGACATACTATCACTGCAACCGGGGTCTGGGACGAAAGGTGTCAGTGTTTTGCGCTCCGCGGTGGACAGTTTGTTGAAAGCCCGGATCCATAAAGTGGTTGGAATATCAGCGGGTTGTTCGTGTCCCCTCCCGCTTTGTGCGGCATCATTGGGTGTCGTCGTAATAGTCATTGGGCCTGACGGACCTGACAAATCAGATTCAATCGCAAAATTCACATTTGTATCCCCAGGAGGCGCTTGAGACGATGCTGGTGTTGCAAGGTGTTCTGATGATAATGGATGTGGGGTTTCTGTTGAGCTCAGAGCGACCACACTAGTAAGAACTAGAGGGGGTATTAGGTCCTGTCATACTCTAGTAAGAGTGAATACAGTATGAATAAACAACAACAACACTAGTAAGAACCGAAGCGCCGGAAGTGGCTGAAGAGGAAATTTGCCCGAGCCTACGCTGGAATCCGATGGTGGCGGGGTACTCTGCCCGAGATGGCGCCGCAGCCAATCCCGCTTTCTGCACTTCGCCATAGTGAAGATTCGTGGTAAGTCGCGTTAGTTGATTGGGAATTGGTACGTATTGTCGAGATCTGGCGGAGAAGTTGATAGCTGTAAACTTTGCTGTCCAACCGAATGTTCGCAATCTTAAAAGAGCTGCTGACCCGCATGTCGTGCAGGGATCGACTAGTGAGAGACTGACTGCTGCAAAAACAGACAGAAGTTTCGACACGCATGCGGGGGGCGTTGGTTAGCCAGCAGACCTAACCTTTCTATTAACGTCGCGCCGAATACGTACAGGACACAGGGGGCCGAGTGAGTTCAAAAACATGCAGCAGTACGAATGTTTCTTACGTACAATCATGTCAAAAGCACTACTAGTACTAATTCGTATATTCTTCAAAGCAGCATAGGGCTAAGAATTCGGGCACATCTTTACTAGTTAGATGGCGGCAGTGACAGATAGGCGAGGCGGGGGTATGAATGTATAAGCAATCCCCAAGATGCAAATAGCACCTCGACAGCCGTGACATCGCGTTTCACCGCACCACAATCCGATTGCACGCATCCGAAATACTGAATGAAGGGAGGAAATCAATTGTCTCGATAATCTGTGCTGGAGATCTCTCATCTCGGCTGCACTATGATGGTTACTCCGCATCGACCGGCGTCCCGTTCCGTCGCCTCCAATCCTGGGCTGTATGCTTATCTCCAGGCATCCGTCTTGGCACCCACACCATTCCCAACACTTAATATTCCGGCCTCCTCTCCACATCCCCCTTAACTCTGCAACCCTCCATGACAACCAAAGACCCCTACACGATCCTTGGGCTCCCCTCCTCCGCGAGTCGGCAGCAGATCCGCGACCGTTATTTCTCGGCGGTATCTCGGGGAATCGAACCGACGCGCGCGCGAGAACTCAAGGATGCATACGATCTGTTGATTGATCCTGCGCGGAGGAGTTTCTACGATATGACACGGCGGATAAACCACAATATGGATGAGAGGGCTGAGCTGCTGAGGAGAGAGGCGGAGCTGCGGGAGAGGGAGAGGAGGGAACTTGCGGAGGCGGAGGCGCAGAGGCTGCGAGTGTATGCGGATTTTGAGGAGGAGAGGAGGAGAGGGAGGGCGACGAATGAGGAGCAGAATCAGACAGCCATCAACTACGGTACGGATAACAAAGACCGACCGCCAGTGTATGCACCCCAACCGTTATATCCGACGCTTCCTGCAGAAGACACACCGCTATTCTCTACCTCAAACAGAAATACCGGGGAGCCCAGGTCCTCTAAACGCCCTGGCTTTTGGAAAGCTTTCAGCGCAGTTATACCCTACATCCTGCCGTGTACCATCTTCACCAGCTTCGTTATCCTGTTTCTGGTGTATCTCTGTAATCTCCCGGCGGCGCATCGGCCCATTCCACAACCAAATACACCGGCGCCCCCACCACCTCCACCACCAGTCCCCTATGAGCGTCGCATCGCAATCATAGGTTCTCCCCCTCCCCCTCCCCTCCCCTCTTTACTCCGTATTAATAATCCCAGGTGCCGGCCCCGCCGGCGTCTCCGTCGCCTACCACCTCTCTCACCTCGCCTCCCTCTCGCGCGTCCCACACCACATCTTTTTGTACGAGAGATCCTCACACATCGGTGGGCGCTCCGTGCAACCTGTAACAATTGTCCCTGGCGAATTCCTCGATCTCGGCGCAACCACGTTTTCAAAAACCTCCTCTCTCCTCTCCAAAGCCGCCGACTATCTCGGTCTCAACCTCATCTCCTTCGATGATGGAACCGGAGACCTTGTTGGGCAGGGGAAGGGGAATTTTGGCGTGTACGTTTTCTTTTTGACTTCTCCTAGGGTGTACTAACACGCCTAGATACGACGGGCGCTCGTGGTCCTACCTCGAGCCGAACCCGGGCAACTTCTTCGGCCGCGGCTGGTGGAGCTTCAAGTTGTGGTACTTTTATGGACGATCACCGGGACGCGCGGAGGACCTCATCACCGCTGCCCGTAAAGCCCGGGAAAAACTCTACGCCTCTACTGCAGTCTTCGAATCCCTGTCAAATATCATCCATGAAGTCGGCCTCGACGAGTTCTCGAAAGAAACCGGCGAATCCCTACTCCACTCGCACGACGTCGACGGAAACTTCCAACGCGAGATTTTCAATCCCTGGATCCGTGGAAGGTACGCACAGAATCTTGGCACGATCTCGGCGCTGGGTGCAATGATGGCTGCGGACAATTCTGCTGCGCTGAAGGTCTCAGATGAGGAGGGGATGGCGGGGTTGTGGGAGCGGATGGTTGCGTCCACTGGGGGTGCGGTACACCTCGATACCCACGTCATCGGGCTGCGGAAAGGCGACTGGGGTGGATGGGTCCTTGCCTCCTCCGACTCCACTGGACAGGAATCATACGAACCGTTTGATGCAATTGTTCTCGCTACTCCGTGGAGTCTGACGAAGCTTGAAATCCGCGGAGATCCCGTGATGGTGGCACCACAGGAGGTGGAGTACGCGGAGATGTATATCACGTTATTCACCACTACTCACGACCTCTCTGGGAATGAGTTTTCGGGGCAGAAAGGGATGCCGGAACTTGTGCTCACTACTCCTTGCTCGTGGGAGTACAAGGAAATCTCGGGCGGCACTGGGAAGGATGGGATGGGGCATGCGCCGTTCTGGTTTTTGTCCCGCGTGAAGGAAGTGGTGAGGGGTGGTCAGAGAGAATATCTCTACAAAATTGTGTCAGCGGAGGAGATAAGTGACGACGAGATCCGCAAGCTTCTTGGTGGCAAAGAGGGCGAGGAGAATCGTTGGTCCTGGGTTTACCGCTACCATGTAAGCCGCTCCTCCTGGTCTCCCTTTCCCTGCAGTGCTAATGTTACTAGTCACCGGCTGCACACCCGCTTCTTACGCCCCGGGAAAAGTTTAGTGATATTGTGCTGGATGAGAATCTGTGGTATACGGGGGGCATTGATGAGTTGACGACGGGGGTGGAGATGGCGAGTATCATGGGGAATAATGTGGCGGAGCTGGTGGTGAGGAAGTGGCGGGCTGAGGGGAATTTTCCGCCCGATGAGAGGAGGATTCCGAAGGAGGGGCCGCCGGGGGTGTGGAATAGAACGGTGGCAAAGGAGGACAAGTTTACGGAATAGGGTTAGAGGGTCTGGTGGTGTTGTATATGCTGGAGTATGATCTTGCACTTGAAACCTGCGAATTATTAAAATTCCCGTTCCATCCGTAATGCCGATGTACAGTGCGTAAATTTACGAATCTGACTCCTGCAGCAACCACAGATTTAGTTATCAGTTTCTCCGACAGTAATGACCAGCAAAATTACTATTCGCTCTGGAGGCCCTAACTACCTCGAACAAAAGATGCGCTTATCAATTAACAAATAGACTCCGCCTAAATGGCATCCTGCACGTACAAAAGATCCCGAGCAATAAAACGTAACTGAAAGCACAATCATATCCGACGTGTTAATTACTCTAGATGCCAAGCATATGGAAAAAATATTACCGTAGATAGTGAGACTCGTCTTAGCGTTCGATTACCGTAGAAGCTCAATTGCGAGCGTCTTGCACGAACCAGTCACTCCATTTTATGGGTTTGTTATTTTAATCTTATTGCATTCAGAAACTCCCCCGCCAAACATCATGACTCCCCACCTCCTACCCACCGTCCCATCCATTTTATGGGTATAACAAAGCCTGGAGTCGTTTGGTAAACTCTTATGGTACCGATAACGAACCCGATTGTCATATCGGTAGGTTCAGTTACCAGCCGCACTAGCGAATTAATCAAGTTGTGATGTACTCCACATACCCTCCAGGAGACTAGGTGTAAAGTATATCGCAAGAACCACATAAACTATCTACAGGATGAAATCTAGGTTTGCGGTAGGCTCATCGAACTACGGCCGGAAAACGATCTATCCCTGAACGGTGAGATATCGCATTAATGTGTTTGCGAATTAAAAAGCCCAGGTACGAGACAGCAGTCAACTTATCAATGAGTGTATAAAAAAATGTTAGCTTGCTTTTGACAAGCAAAGAGTGTTTTCCCCGCATTATAAGTTCCGAGGACGAATTATGACCTACAGGCAGCACTACTTCTGCTCTGAGCAGCATGCATTGGATTGATAAACAAGTTTCCTAGCATAAAAACCACGGTTTCTGCACCTTTCATTAAGATTCTGGAACCGTCTCAAAGTTCTAAATTCTTCGCTTAAGAATTGGTAGTGTTCTAAATAGGTTTGGATTGAGATATCACAAAAGCGTTAGTTCATCCGAATTGGAATGCAATATGATTGGGCAGTACTATAAAATGGGCGTTTTCTCGTGCTATGAGTAGGGAAAGTCAAGATCATGAAGACTTTTGACCTATATCTGTACTTAACGATCCAGGAATTAGTACAATGTGTACAGTAGTGAGTGAAATCGAAACTTTTTCCAGCATCCGTTAGACAAACCTAAAAACGTTGTGCCTTAAGTTATAGCACAAGGGGCATGGAAAAGCTTATCAATCAGTACTATACCAGTGCATCCCCACAACTTAAAAGCCAAGCGTACTCCAACGACGATGCAAATGACCAACCTCTCACAGCCTCCACCGCGATCCCATTTTGAGGCCTTGCTAGTTATGTATAACTAATTGGCCCTCGTTTGACAACCGCTTTGCATGCTGCTCCCGGGATTGTAAAGTACATAACTTAACCCTGGTTTCCATTAAATTTTGGATCATAGGCACATATATGAGAATACTAAGGTCCATCAATCTCTCCCGGGTATGTTCCATAAAGCGCCACGTATGCAAACTAGTCGATCGATCCTACTCTCCTTACCAAAATCAAGTGGCAGTTACAGTCAGCTATGCGTTACCGTGACCACCACCGCATATGATCCCCAAAATGTGGCATGTCGTGCTCAGTACATAAAAGGTTGAGAGTGTGCTGTACGATGCGTTGGCCATTCGCGGTGGTCTAATAACAGGAGCCATTGTAGCTGAAGCCAATCATAGTACAGACTAGATAACAGAACAGCGTGAAATACTTCAACAGTTGCCGACAGGATGCGCATGACAGAAAAAGTAATTATCACGAAATGTAGAAGGTGTCACCTCTCTACCCACCCTTCCGATATGATCGCCGTCATCGTGCAGGTGTTCTTCACGATTAGCTGTGTCTCAGATGTAGCCCTTAGCAGGAAATCTAGCAAATGGGTACTTGTCTCTTTTCTCTTCATGACGCTGCACACCTCCGCCACGGTCAGCTGGAATTCCACCTCAAATTTCTTCCAATCATGTGAGATAGCAATACAGTCTCAAGGGTGAATGAACATTCCTCTCGCTAGACCAGCCAATCCAAAACCATTAGCAATAAGGAAAATCACATCATAAATACAGCCGTTCGCACGCATCACCTAAACCCTGGTGGCAGCAATGTCAAACAATATCACTTGGCCCAATGGCTTGGTTACTGGATGGGATCTAAAGGGAACAACTGCTGCGTTCTGGCCAGGTGAAGAGGATAGCTACCACTACTGCTTTATAGCTGGAGCACGCTGTGAGTTCAATGTCCCTCTTGATTGGTTGCTGCGACTCAACGGTGACATCCGTGTAGCGGCATTAATAGGAACAAGGCTATATATTGATGGAGGGTACGTCTATTCAACTGAACCGGTTTTTGGCGAAGTTAGTATGTAGGCATCCAGAGTTCTCGCTGTATTTATCGCTAATGATTTTTGCACCTGATAAAAGATAACCGACTACTATGGCTCGATTTAGATAAAGATTTTGAGTGGGCGAACGATACAAGGATGCAATCCGCGCCAAAGCCTAGCAACATACCGAGCCTTATAACGGGTGCGGCATTTGTTCCGAAGCTATCTTCGTCAAAGTTTTATATTTTTGGCGGAGAGTATAACGCAGCGAACAAGACGTCGAATCATTCTCAGGTGCCACCTAGTGACGGAGGAGGAATGTTGTTCTCTTTCAACAGAGATGATGGAGAGTGGAGAATGGAGGAAACGAGTGGCGATCAGCCGCAACAAGTTGACCTCGGTCTGTGGACTGACGATACAAATGCCGGTGTCAGCTATTATTTGGGTGGTGCGTATAGTAAGTATACTACCTCTAGCCTCTCCACCGACTACCTCGTCGTGAATGGGCTCCTGGTGCTCAATTACACCGACATGAGCTGGAGAAATGAGACTGTACCTGGAGACCCTACTATCAGGGGGTTTCTACACTATTTGCCTATTGGTGAAAGTGGAATATTGGTCAAGTTTGGTGGCGAGAGGTTCACAGCCAACAAATATAACTCCGCCAGTACATTAGTATGTGCTTAGCACCACTCACTGCGGGCTGTTAGCTAACTATATTGATATACGCCAGAACGATATATCGGATATCCAAATCTACGATATCGCAACTGGGAAATGGTACAACCAAAAGGCTACTGGCAATCCCTTCCCACCAAGCGGTAGCCGAGACGATATACTTCCTGAAGACCGTGTTCTTGGTTGCTCGGTGGTCATGACAGCTCCGGACAACTCCAGTTATAATATCTACATGCTTGGAGGTACAACACAGTCGATTTCATCACTCGGGCATAGACTTAATGACGTGTGGGTATTATCCATACCATCATTCAACTGGATCAAAGTGTGGTACGGTAAGCTATTCCTTCACCTTCCTTAACTCAAGATTGTTTTAATTATTATTTAGAGGATGCGGCGTGGGGTATATCAGGTCAGGTATGTCAGCCACTTGGGCGTTCGATGCTAGTGAGTTCCCTCATACGGAACTATGGTATGTGCGTGGAAACTGTACGCTTCTTCGACCTTGAACAGATTAAGTGGCAAATCAAGTGGGTGGTGAATCAGAACTATGCCATTCCGACGATTATCAGCGATGTTATAGGAGGCGGGTATGTGCAAAAGGGGATTGTTTACCTTCAATCTCTCCACCTGGCGAAAATTCACAAGACTTACAGCAGTGTACAGTAATAGCGGTGGTGCGACGCAGACAAAACCCCGGAGCGGTTGGGCCTCAAAAGACCTAGAAAATATTTTCTCGGCATCCAACGAAACAGGTCTACGGCGCCCAGGACCAACCACGCAAGGGAACGGCAGAGCTGGAGGCGGACAGACCACTAATACAGGTGCAGTTGCAGGGGGGGCTGTTGGTGGAGTAGTTGGCTTCGTTCTCATTATTGTCGTTGTTTGGTTCGTTCATTCACGATCACGCTCTCGGAAGGCTATGCAAATGCCTCAGCCGCAGATTCCACCCGAACTTCACGATCACGATCGGCAACCCACAGAGTTGCCCGCACAGTATGTATATGAATTGCAGTCGCCATACCAGTCACAACATCAGCCATCAAATCAGTGGCCACAGCATGCTGTAGAATACAATTAGTGTAAACCTTGTTAATGATACTGCGTCCTACTATTCGGTGTACGTACTTGTGTGAATTAATGGCCGGTCATGTACCTGAGAGTCCAGGGCTATTATACTATTGAAAGCTAATCGATAGGCTGATTGAATGCTCAGAGTATAATTAAGTTACCGACTACTATACGCGTTTGGTTGCATTCCAGCTACGTCTATACGGATATCCCCTTACTAGGGCGAATCTACAGAGGGATACAATATTGGATGGGGTGCAATCCCTTATATAATGTTAATACAGTATCAGGGGTCGCAATTGGCCGTCCGCCCGTCAGTCTTTCAGGTCCCCACCTCGTCGTCTAGTTCCGGGTAAAATATTGCAAGACCAGGGGTCAGGGCGACTAGGGGTCACGCCTAGAGCTTGGGCTACCGATTCACCTGTACTTATGCAGTTACTTTAATTGAGGCATCGTGGTGTGGGCACCCTAATCTGTTGACGATCAACTGGGTAGGTTGTAGTGGGAATTATATACCATAGACGTGGTTGGGAGGCATATTAGATCGTGACCCCTCGGGACTATCACCTCACTATCACCCCAAGGCATTTTACCGCAGTGAACCGCGCTTACATACCGGGTTTTCCATTTTTCAAAATGCATAATTTCCAGAGTAATCCTAGAAATTGCAAAGAGACAGAGCAGTGAAGAGAACTTTGTTTTGTGGGTATTGAGATAGAGTGATTGTTAGTAAGGAATAGTATCGCTTCTTTCAGTGCTCACTGCCCATTTGCAACAGTCTTCGCAAAGAAGCTGGTGCTTCCTTGGGTATTATTCTCTCGCTGTGCTCTGTTGGAAATCTGTTCAACTCCGCGCCAGAGTCCGCCCGAGTGGTGGAGCGGCCAATTTGGTCTTGTCATTGTGTATAAAGAGAGACCGCTAAGGTAAAGAGAATGGTATTGCTTTTGGACTTTCTCAGGGCCTGCTACTATTTCCAATTGTACCCTGTAAGGTCTGTTTTGGTATCATAATCATGTCTGCTACAACTGAAAGTTATTGGGCAAGCAAGCGTAGCTATTGGAATAATGTGGAAAATATAGAGAAGCTGCTTAAGAATGCCATTGGGCCTTGCGAAGGCGCAAACTGTATCTCGTTCCAGGCTACTTACCATCTTCAATCCCAACCAGTGCATGTTTGTACGCCTAACAGATATCATATTATAGTATGTTGTATTTTATAGACTCTAATCAAAACACGGACTAGGCTGGCATTTTTAGTGCATAATTGCGGTAAAATGTCTTGGGGCGATAGTGAGGGTGATGGTCCGGAGGGTCGCGTATTAGATATCATCACTCGGTCATGAAAGTATCACTCGTTTCATGTGCCCAGCACTCGGACGACCGACGGTACCTACCGTCCTGCAGTCTATAAACCCCCAGGACGGAAAACTATAGTCCAGGGAAGGGCAAAGTCTTGCCCGGACGGGACGGACTTTTGCGACCCCTGTACAACATGTAAAAATCACGGGCTACGGTCTACTGGAGTGTGAAATTGAGATATCCGAGGCCTTACTAATGGGGAGGTGCGTCTCTTTTCTGCCTGTACCACGAGGAACCAGCGACCATGTTTAAGTACATATCTAGGAGTTACTTCGATCATTGCAGATTACCCATTGAGACTGTATCAGTCATTGTTGCAAATGTGAAGCGGAAGAAGTCTATTGCACTATCTAAGGGAGAATCTCTGTCTTTATATACAAGAGAGCATGGAGCTCTGTGGAAGTCTATGGAAGTCCATGATTGGAAATACCAGTGGGGGAGCCGGTGGCGAGTGAAAACTCGTGTATGAGTCTACAAGTATGAGTCCGCAGTTTGTGAGTCAATTCGCCGACTTCCAGTGTATCACCGACTTCCTCCCAGGCCTTATAGTAACAGGCATTCACCACGCTCGATGGAGGATGGAGGGTAAAGTATCACCAGCAATAACGTGACTCAGTGCATGCAGAAACTAGTGTTTGTACCCCACTCGTCGCCATGCGCAGATCCGTCACGATCATTATCTTACTGTCACAGTTGAATTTCTTCTAAAGTTTAGCCGCCCACCGCATCCGTTATGACTCGATTCACTGTTAATACATATTAGAAAAGTGGAAGATGATGGAGGGGAAATTTTACTTTTCCACCAGTGGGCAGTGCCAATGGAAAAATCATGCCGCTCTCTTTCAGATAATGGTATAACCAATTAAGTCTAACAAAAAAACAAACAACCAGCCATTTCTGAGAATTTTCTAGTACACACCCCCCAAGCTCCGGAAATTAAGGTGGGGCGTCTTTTGCTGACATTCATCACAGGCCAGCTTCACCGATGATCACTTGTTGGGATACGAGGTCAAAGTGTTACGATATGAAGAGGAGAATTGTGCAGAGGCGGAGGGGATATCAGGGTCCTGTCATACTCTAATTAGAGTCAATACAGTATGATTAAACAAACAAAACAGAGGAGAATTGTGTGCGTAGACTAAGGTATAGAGAAGATAAGGAGAGAGACTTAAGATATATAATTCAAGAGAATGACTGTTACATGGCATTTTAATACCTTTGCTACCGGATATGTAACACAAAAAAACGCCGTGTCTCCAGACAGTCAGTTCCGACAGACAAACTACAACAGTCAACTTTGACTGTTACATGTACAAAAGCCTAAAATATGATTGAAAGATTTTGGGAATACACAGTTCTTTGTTGTCTAGATTTCTGTGTACTATACCATATGGGGATCAGCCTTTTGTACTTTGCTGCCAGCAAGGTATTTGCGCATTTAGTTAGGTAAAATTTGTCCTATATGATATCCCTCTTTTTAGACAGTATTTTTTTGTTCTATAAAGAAAGATGAGTAAAAGTTGCTCCTATAAACCTGATGGATATAACATTGCCCTTTGATAATATTGACTTCAATTTCAATCTTTGAAGTTGCCATATTTCCATTATTCCAAGTTGTGTTTGGAAAGTTGACTGTTGCGGTTTGACTGTCTGAATTGACTGTCTGGGGGAAATGGCGGTCAAAAAAACTGACAAATTTTTGTGTGAAACCTCGCTACATGAGCGTTATCTCACTCGGGCCAATGTAAGAATTTTCACTCTTTACAGCACAGCTGACAGTAATTGAGAGATTAACGAACGTAAATTTTATATTTACTAGGAGCGCGATAGTCTCTAATAATATAACCCCAAAAGCTGAGTTTCTTTGCCTCTGTATTCGTTAGTCAGGGCTCCGAGAAGTAACAAGATCCCTAATCGTGCAGCTGAGAGGTCAGGTATCAATTAAACACTACACTTGTCTCCAAGACAGGTTTATTTACGTTGCGCTCCTTGTTGCTTCCTCACTCCTACATACGACGACCTGGTGCGGCGAAACCATTCAGCTACCGCTTGGAAGCTCATTGCCACGATATCAGTTCGGGGCGACACCAAAGACACCTGGACTGGAAAAAAAAATAGATGGGTAAAGAGGATAGCTATATTGGGTATGGATGTCTTACGAGGGCTCTCTATAGTATTATAATGTTGGGTAGTAGGTAGCGAGCAAGTCCGCTGTGACACTTACCACCACGTGTAAGGTAACCATCTTTCTCGTTGAGATGGGCGATGGTGGCAACCAGGTATCACATTCGCCTCCTGAGTGTATCAAGGAGCCCCTGCTACCACTACCTGTCTTAGAGAGACCTTGAGACATGCTTATCTTTCATTTAACTACTCTCTTAATCACTCTACCAAGTTTGTCAGTTATCTGAAGCGAGTTGTGATATTGGAAGCCAAAACCGAGTTTTGATGGTTTTGTTGCACCAGACCACCGTACCTATTACCCAACAGTAGCGCAAGACATGGACGAAAACTTGTTTCTGATCAATGCCTAACCTAACCGAAAGGTCTACCTTACTTCAACACGTAGTTTCTGAGAGCCTCAGCCTTGCTGTTGTGAAATAGCTTCGCCGGATCGAAATTCTTCATATTTTCGCCCGGAAAACTGTAAGGGCTACTGCCGTCGCAATCATCGGTGATACGATGTGCTAGTATATCGTGAAGGCGTGACTACAGAAGGTCAAGTGATGCGTATTCCGGGTTGTGCCGGGTTGTGCCGGGTTGTGCCGGGTGATGCCGAATGGGTTCTTAGTATTGTGCACCCCGCTAACTCACAATGTTACCGTCGACAGACTTTGTTTGCGTCACCGTTGCCGGCCATATTCAACATCACCGGTTTAGACAAAGAGTGAGCGGTACCCCCGTTTGTTCGCATCAGCATCCGAATATTGAATTACCTCGCCAATACATCACAGAAATCAGAACAAAGCTCGACCAACCACCGATATCCGATATCCGTTACATCTGATGCAAAGTCCACAGTATATGAGAATTACATCACTACCACACAGTGTAGCCAGCTACTTTTGCACACCCCCTAACTCCGCCGCCGGCCAAACAGGGCGTGTATCAATTCTGAGCCCACTGCCAGCTCCCTCCACACCCACCCGGGGACTACTGTCGTTCTCACTCCCCATCGGAATCGGCTGCTGTATCATGGGATACACCACACTCTGAGGAGACCCACTTGTGTATACCGGAGCCGGAGTTTCAAGTTCCCGGGGCCGGAATACTGCCACTAGTTCTGCGATCCGGTTGGGGCTTCGGGTCCTGGAACGAACTATCAACAAACCCGCAACACCAAGTACAGCAACCAGAATGCATCCGACTGCTATACCTGCAATCGTACCTGCGGGTAAATTGGTACCGTTTCCCCCAGGTTGCACCGACAGGGCAGTTGCAGCGTCAGAGGTGACGATCGAGAATGAAGTTTGGCTGCTGAAAGTTGTAGTAGGCATGGGGCCTTTTGCAGGGTTGGTCTCGAATTGGTACAAAGCCCTGGATGGGTTGTCGAAAGTTCGTGTAAGTACGTTGGGGGAAACTGCACTCCAACAGTCGTCTAATTGAACGAAAGCACCCAAACCGTAGCCATATGAGACTGTGTTGCGGGAACAACTGGGAAAATTTTGGCCACTATCGGGATTAATCATTACTGAAGATACGAGGAATATATCATACGAACCAGAATATTGTTCCGGTGGCGGTCGTGGCATTTATCACCGTGCTCATAGTATGCGATGCGTAGTCTATGCATTCCGTCGCTGTCGTACATATAATACCACTACCAACTGATTCAGCAATGTCCGATGGCTTCTAACATATAAACTTACCTCCAGCAACAAGAACCGGTTACAACACTTGCTCTTGAAGATTCGGTTTCAAAAACGGTACAATAACGCCCGGTGGTACACACACCAATGTTGCAGGTTGCCGGATCATTCCAACCGAGTGAATCAGACACCTGTCTCCGCAACAGTTGAAGTCGGAGTTCTGGAATTGGAGTCGTCTGAAAATCCATAGTGAAAGGAGCTCCCCGGTGATCGGAAGCGGTAGTTGATGACGCAATGCTGGGATACGAACTGGGTGATGGCATCGTTAATCGGGGCTGTGTTATCGGTGCCTCTAGTGCTGTTGGTGAGGCCGCTACGGCCGGAGTTACACGGTTTGGCGGATGGAGCTTCATTCAGTATTGTTTCGGTTGTCGGTGTTAGAACTGACGGAGTGGCATCGCTCGCCTTTATGAATTTGGTCAGAATGCGCACCAATTTTAAACGCATCACAGCCAGCAGCTCATGCCAGGCTGAAATCATTCTATTTGTTCATCACAAATGCGAGGACCTGGGCGAAGACAGCGAGTCTAGACGCGGCTGAAGATACGAACGAGCATAATTCATACATAAAACAGAGTAGTCCGAGAACTGTACATCACACCGTTTTAATGCCAAGGATATAGCATCTACACACATGATCGCAATACGCTGCTCTACCCTGCTCAGCGCAACGTTATCGTCACAAACAGGAGGCCGTCATATTTCCAATGTTTCTAATAGTGGTGGAAATTACTAGGCCGATGGAGTGCATTGACCGGCGCATTAATGCATATTAATTTCGTGGATGTGGTGGGGCCGGAATAATATATCCCCATAAAATGCATTATCCATGTTCAGCGCATGATAGGTGTCAAGTTGCTCCGTCAGTAAACCGCCATTCCAGCTCCATTGTCTTTAACCTGCCTTTGGTTCCTATTTTCTACCGAAGAAATAATGAATTGAAGACAAATATCGCATTATGTCCCTCACGTGAGAGCAAGTGAATCGAAACCCCGGAAGGAAGTCAGACGGTTGCGCCTGGACAGGACGTATTGTATCTTGTACGGGGCCCCGTTTAGTTGTGGTTAGTATGCAGTTGTTTCATGCAAGTTCCGATTTCGGGTCGTCACACTATCACACAAGTTTAAAGCTCACTGAATTTCTGAAATTACAGAACTCTGTAATCGAGATCTAATTGTTATCCTGCATGTCACATGGTGTGAAATATGCAATTCCCTATAGTGCTACGGCTTTGTTTCCTCACTAGAATTTTACTCCGAGCATCACGGCGCCATCAGTAATACATAACGCCCAATGCAGCTTTATTATTGGCAGTGGTTTGAAGCCGCATGACTTTACGGACTTCACTGTGCCGCCCCGCAGATAAGGTCAGGACGGACCTAACCTTCATCCTATAGAGACTGAGTAGTCAGTGTAACGATATGGACCTAACTGCAATGTGTATTTAAAGTATGCACTGGACTAAGTCTATGAAGCCGAGTGTGAGGCCAAGATTTAGCTACCGCATTGGGCAATATCGCGTGATATTTATGAATCTGCCGCCTCCTAGGCATCGATTTTTTCATCCATCGACACCTTGCCACCAGTATGCAAAAGAGCTCATACAACTACATATATTTGTGGTGTGTGGGTCTCAGATTTTATTCGCAGCCTCTTGCGGCTGGAACAGCCATCGACTGCCATGCATGATCGGCGACCAAAAAGCAAACGCCATATTATCCATCACGGAAAACGTTTTCAAAAACTTTACAAGCTATCGTTTGCCAAAACTCCATTGCAGTGCCAAGATTCTAGTAATAGACAGTACCTTAAACAAGTACTTAAATAAAAATGTATGGAAATTGATATCACGGTTACGAAGTATAGAGCCAACATGGCGTAGAGACGAATAACCCAGAGACTGTTCTAATTGAACTGTTGCTTGAGAAGTTCAATCAAACGCGATAAAGGCCTAGGCAGTGTTATTGTTTCTAATGATAACTTTTTTGTCAGCCTATTCTTGATTCCTTTTCTCAATGCCAATAGTGCCCTCTTTACGGTGCACTCTGTACATGTGAGCAAGGCTACGAACGCCTGTAATCTTTCTGAGACCTGATGACTTGGGAGAGATGTTCGGTACACTGCACAGCTTCTAGAAATCTTAGTATCTACATGTAAAATTTCTTAACTGTATCATACCATTTCTTCCGGCTGTCTCAAATGGCATTGGCGGAAACTGTAGTGGACAGTGTCCCTAAGCGCGGTCTCGACTTGGCGGCGTGCCTTGGCGGTTGCTAGGCGGGCTTCATGTAGGCCAGTCGGGCCGAGCCGCTTAGGTACACTAGTACTGAAGATGGAAGCGGAGGTGCCAGGTTGGCAAGAGACGTGGTAAAAAAGATTAGAGTGTAGATGCTAAGTTATTACGGACAGATCAATCAAAGTGAAGTTGCAGCATACATTAGCAAGATGGTGGTTCTAGTATCATGTAAAACTAGTAATATTTTGACCCTAACCCTTCGGGTACTAAGCCTACTAGCTCGCTAATTAACAAGTCTTATTATTGCAACACCACCTTGCATAAGACATCCATTCAACCAAGTGCTTGCAACAACACCCCCGCTACTGCTGTTAATTTAGAACATAATCAAATAGCGTCAGTCAATCAACGATAACACGAATTATAAAACCCCAAACGCTAATTGCGGCCCTCGTATGGAGATAGCGGATAGGCCAGACGGCTAAGGGTACGAGTGCAGAGACACATCTGATGTACGCTGGGATTGCTGGTGGGTTCTTTGTATGTAGTTACACAGTATCTCCAGCCGTTTTTTGATGCAAGCTGCAGACATTAAACAAGGCTAACGTCGAATAGGAGATTTGAAAGACAGCAGTAAAGCTCACAAAGAACTTCGCACCCCCTGCTATACCCAATGGGTATTTCGGGCCTTAACACAATGAACAGCAACGGTAATTAGTATGGCAACCACTTGAGTAGCGCCCAGTGTCGAAGTTATCTTCCAACATATTGTGTTCAATTGCTCGGGATAACATCGTGGCTTCTTTTCAAGCGCAACGCCGATTTTAGTCTGATATTGAAACCCAACCAAGGCGAGAAGGACTATATAGATGATAGCGGATATCATCATGAATACCTTATACCATTATACCACCATGTACACTTCGTTTAGATGAAATAGACATGAGTCATGGCACTGATGTACCCAAAAGGAACGCTGCGTCAAGAACGGAACGTGTGGAGCCAATCCATTCCTTTGAGCCGATGGGCGGTGCTAAGAATGATTATTGGTTGAAGGAACGCGAGTGCATTGATAGCATATATAACGGCCGCGATTCGGGATGTGTATTTCCGTCTGTTGCAATTGTTGCAGGTTTGACAAGAGGTAGCCTACTGGATGTCGGCAGAGTTTGACGTCATGGAAAGGCAAGGTGTAAGGTCTCTGAAGCCTAGTCGATATGGCCTCCTGAGACAGAAGTAACTGAAAAAAGCACCACTACAAAACCGGCGGGAAGCAGAAAACCTATCCGAATCATTGAGGGATAGTCAGCAAAGTTCATACTCTCAGAAGAAGCATTCGTTGTGATTCTCGGACCCCCGGCCACTTGTATCTGGGTCTGGATTAAAAGAACACTGCGGACCATCCCATGCGAACAACCGCTCCCAGTACTCATTCTTGCTCGATTGTGACCCCATTTGATAATGTATTGCGCGTGGGTATTGGCAGTGATAGCGCGGATGGAGAACGAAATACTAGATATGTGAATGGAAGTTGGTCTGGCAAGTTGGAATCTACGCAGTGCAGTGTTCGAAACGGGCTGGGCCGGGCTGGCCCTGACGTCTTTAGACCCGGCCTGCGGGCTTTATATCAAACCTGGCCGGCCGCCCTTAGCGCGGGCTTTTCAAGAGAGAAGCCTGGCCGGCCCGGTAGCCCTAGCGGGCCGAGTGATTGGTTGTGATTCACGCCCGCGGGTGGCACACACACATTGAAAATGTCATAGAGCCATGGTATCATTACTGGCTATGCTATAAATTGGAGACATCAAACACACACTAAAGGAGAATACATGGACTGCCTCCTGTTTGTGCCTTACCATCGTCATACCTGACGAAAACTCCGTCATCTCAGCATGGTAGATGATGTAGTCCGTATAGTAATACGACCACTCCTTTCGCCTCAACCACTTATAATCGCTTCCATGTCACCCATTCAGCTCAAAATAGCTTCGTCTGACACCTGTTCTGAAGAAAGCTCATACGGCCTGCGGGCTTTTAATTAAAAAGCCCAAGGCCTCGTGGGCTTTGAGCTTACCGGCCCGGCCCGGCCGCCTCAAAGCCCGCCTGAAAGCCCTCGGGCTGGCCGGGCCCGTTTCGAACACTGACGCAGTGTGCACTTGACGCGGTGCGAACAACTGCATACAACTACTCATTATATAGCCATACAATCTGTTAGGATATCAAGAATTGTGGATTCCAGCACTGCTATCTTAAGTTAGGAGTGTTTCCATTCCCCTGAGTGATTTCTCTGCAACTATGCGGCATTTCTCCCATACCTCCAACGCCAGTTTGCACTGGAATATAGTGTTTGAAGGTGTTGATTCAAGAATCACATGGGAGAAATACCAAATATGCGATAGAGGTGTCCGCCACAAATCCATATCATAAAACTAGTTCATTAGCACAAATCTCTAAAAACGCAATTAGTTTCAAAAGTATGCATCTTGTAAACTAACTCAGCCTTAGAGGCAACAAGGCTGATTCCGTAGGGCTTCTGTCATATCCCGAGACAATGTGTTTCATCTCGTTATCCGCACATACCATGAATTGACGCCTAACTATGCGTGGCAGTATATATGTATCAACACCATTCCACTGCCTTCTATTGGATGCCAATTCCTTTCAAATACCTATACGTTAGGCAGCTTTGATTATGGTATATAAATTCAAACACCGCGATAGTAGGAATGAGACAAAATACTCCTAGACTTACAAGTCTTCAAGAATGCTATAATTACCCATGAAGAATCCCACTATTCAGAAACTGAAAAATTTATGAATAACTAACTTTGCACACAGCTTTTGTCCGCAATGATACTTAGGTATTTGGAGCATGTACGTGAGCATCACTTGCTACTCTGACCGTAACATGCATATGTAGCACAGGTAGTCTTAAGGCTCTCTTCACTCTCTACATGTCATACATACCCAGACCTCCCAACGGTGGAAACCAGTTGGGTTTCCGCGGGGAAACTGCACTGCACCAACTACTTAATTGTTCAAACTGCACTACATGCTAAACCAATGCAATGAACTGGTTGACAACTGGTTCAACTGTATATATTCAGTTCAACTATCTTAACTGGTTCGAACCAGTGTACAGTACTGCCATGAATTTTTCTTCGCCAGCTCTAACCCTTGCCCACGCTGT
>Ga0307515_10005958_pt1 | contig 24553 bp, 29 predicted proteins | sample 17_EM_MG_FD_194513 | JGI IMG/M metagenome (GOLD analysis project Ga0307515, IMG submission 194513) | Populus trichocarpa ectomycorrhiza microbial communities from riparian zone in the Pacific Northwest, United States - 17_EM | ecosystem: Host-associated > Plants > Roots > Unclassified | place... | reverse complement strand
AGACGGGGACGTCAGACCAGTGCATTTTGCATTTTGACTTTTGCATTATACCTGGCAAACGCCCACTGGCCACTAACCACTTCCCAGTCCGGCAAGCGCACTTAAAACTTACAACTTAAAACTTACCACTTCTTCGTAAGGTTGACTTTTGGTTAGCTAATTTAATCTGATTTCAATCGCCTGTTTCATTTGACTACTAACTTATCGGAGAAGTTGGTCAGACGGGGACGTCAGACCAGTGCCACGCCTTTTTTTGCATTTTGCATTTTGACTTTTGCATTATACCCAGCAAACGCCCACTAGCTACTAACCACTTCCCACTTAATACTTACTACCCGCCACTTCTCCTCCCCGGGAGGCGGCATACAGTTCATACCAGTCCTGCCTGTCGAGATCTATCTTAAAAGCATTGACGATATTACGGATGCGCTGTTCATTGGTAGTGCCGATCAGTGGCAGGGCGCCAAATTTTACCAGCCAGGCCACAGCGATGGATTCAATATCAGCATCGTATTTCTTTGCTATTTCCACCAGTTTTCTGCGAACCCTGATGGCATCTTCATCTGTGCCGGCAGCAATTCGACCACCGGCAAGGGGTGCCGAAGCCAATGGGCGCATATAACGTTGTTTGATATAGTCCACCTGGCCATTGTCGAGCGCCGATGTATTGAGCAGGTTTAATTCAATATGATTGGTTACAATGGGCACGCGCAGGTAAGATGCCAGCAGCTGGTGCTGAAAAACGGAAAAATTGGTAACGCCAATATTCTTTACTTTTCCCGAATCCCTCAGTTGAGAAAGTGTTAAAGCCGTTTCTTCCAGGCTCGAAAGCGGATCAAGATGGTCCAGTAAAAAAATATCGATATAATCGGTTTTCAGTTTGCGCAGCGAATTGTCTACACTGGTGAGTATATGTTCCCGCGATGTATCGTAATGTTTTACACGGATAGCCGGGTGAGCGGCATCGGGCAAACGCAGACCGCATTTGGTAAATAAAACAATGTCTTCCCGTTTAAATGATTTTGCTTTTATCAGGTTGCCGAAAATTTCCTCGCATTGGTACCCGCCATAGATATCTGCATGATCAAATGTATTTATTCCCAGCTCCAGGCAAAGGTTTACAATTTTTTCCATCGAAGCCTGGGTATCGGGTGCTTCGGTAGTCCACCTGTAAAACCCATAAATGGCCGGAGAGACTTTGGGACCTGAATCGCTCAAATATATTTTTTGCATGGTATTTTTTATATAAAGTGCAATAATCGTTATTTACCGTAAGCCCTCAAAATTAATCAGCTTCGGTTGTATATCCGTAAATATTTTAGACCTTTTTTTGGAAAATCGGTTTCCGGTCTTATATTTGTCTACTAAATTAGTAGACTATTATACATTCACCTGATTCACTCATGCGTTTTTACCTGCAGCAATCAAATAACCGTATACTTTCCACGAAGGTTGGTTGTTGTTGTATCAATGATTGTTAACGCTTGCCTGTCACATTTACCAGCTTACCAGTTACCCAAAAATTATTTGCTATTGTGTTTCCGCAATATTTTGTCAATCCAAAAATAAATACAATGAAAAAATATATCATCGCCGGCCTTTTATTGTTCGTCCTGCTTTATAGTCGCAATGGCAATGCGCAGTCAAACACCATAACCGTTAGTGGCCGCATTACTTCGTTCGAAGAATCGCTTCCGCTGGAAGGCGTAACGGTACGAACCAAAACGGGCGGCACCAGCACGGGCACGCTGCCAGACGGCAGTTTCAGCCTTCCCGTTTCAAAACAGGAGAAATTACTACTGGTAAGTTTACAGGGGTATGAGCAAAAAGAGGTACTGCTCACCGGTGCGCGGGAGTATGAAATTGTGTTAAAACGGAAAGACGCAATCGCTCGCAGACCTGCCGGTAACGTATTAACAGGAAGCAAAAAATAATATGCTAAAGTAAGCGGATGGCTACACTTTCTGCAACCTTTGGATGTAAAGTCTTTATTAAAAAAATAAATCACGACCTATGTCAAAGTTTATAGCAAGGATACAATTGAACAGCGCGGAAGAAACAGATTATGAAACCCTTAACAGGGAAATAGAAAAAACGCCTGCCGTTTTGAAAAAGAAAAATGTATCTGTTAAAGCAGATAAAATGAATAAAGGAGAATTTAATTACATCGGCAATATTGGTTTAGCCGATGTGGTAGACGCCGTGTACCGGGCAATCAGAAAAACGGGCCGCGACTATTCCTTTACCGTCATGAAAAATAAAGGCAGCTATTACCCGGAATGACGATCATGCCCTAACGCCTGGTAATTGCCTGTTTAGAAAGCATTTTGTGTTTGCTGTTAATAATTGATAATTTTAGGCTACTAAAACAGCCAAACATGAAACGATTATCCAGGATAGTATTCTTTTTATTATTGTCGACTGCCGGTTTAGCGCAGCATAAATCGGTTTTGCCCGTCAATGATTTTGAAAAAGCCATACAGGTAAAGGGTGCACAGGTGCTGGATGTACGAACAGCAGAAGAATTTAAACAGGGTTATATAAAAGGTGCTGTAAACGCCGACTGGCTCAAGGAAGGCGAATTCAGCGAACAGGCAAAAAAACTGGATAAATCAGCTCCCGTGTATGTTTATTGTTTGAGTGGCGTACGCAGCGGAAAAGCAGCAGACTGGCTTGCCGCCAACGGATTTAAAGAAGTCATCAACCTCGATGGGGGCATTAAAGCCTGGAAAGAAGCCGGAAAAAAAGTAGAGACGAAATAATAGTACCGGCAACCGCGGATTATTCAGCATTTCCGGTTGCCGGTATTTTCATGCAGGTAAAAAAAACAAGTGAATTTCTTCATCTCTTACTTTTTTAGTTTTACCGGCTCACTTACGCCCGGTACCATTAACCTGAGCGCCGTTCAGCTGGGGCTCGATAAAAAACCGCAAATAGCCTGGCGTCTCGCGCTGGCAGCCGCCATTATGGAGTACATCTATGCATGGCTTGCTGTAAAATTTGAAGCTTTTATTACTTCAGCTCCGGTAATCACAAAAAATTTTCAGTTAATTGCCGCCATTGTAATGCTCACACTGGGGATACTCACCATCAGGGCTTCTTCCAGGCCAACAAAATTTACTGAGAAATTTAATAACAGTGGTTTTCGCCGCGGTCTTACACTCGGCATTCTCAACCCACTGGCCATGCCTTACTGGATTGGAGTAACTGCCTATCTCAAAAGCCAGCATTGGATTGATCTGTCAACCAATTTTAAATTGCATAGTTACCTGGCAGGTGTATCTGCGGGTGTATTTACCCTGCTGGTTATGGTGGCTTACCTTGCCAATAAAGTGGTTGCCATAATACAGCACAAAACGCCTTTATTAAAAAAAATACCGGGATATATCATGATCACACTTGGTCTTTTTGCATTGCTGCGTTATCTCATGCATGTAACCACGTAACATGTAACCAGGTTTATCATTTTATCATGGCCCCATACAGTTGGGCGGTATTGTATGCAGAAGGCAGCTTACCCAATATTTCAAATGAACCATAGCCCGCATCTTCAAACAACGATTGCAAAGACCGGCTGCTGGTGGGGTAGGGCACCCAGCTATTGGGTTTGTCTGTATCGTATTCTACCAGCAAAAACATACCCGATTTTTTCAAATGCCTGGCCAGCTTTGTTATAAATGCAGGTTTGGCGGCTACGAAATGGAATGAGTTGGCCATCAGTATTCCATCCAGTTTTTGAAAGGGCAATGATTCCTGTATAAAATCCATTTGTAAAAATTCAATACCGATATTATGAGGGTTTGCATGTTTTTCCAATGCCCCTGCAGATTTATCTACCGCATAGACATGGCTGCCGGGTTGCAGCTGACTGGCAAGTGCAAATGTAAAAAGACCAGCACCGCAACCCAGGTCGGCCCATTGCGCATTGGCTGTTTCGCCAATACCCGGGTGTTGAATTAGAGCGATGGCGTTCTGCAGTGTCATACAGATCTTCCAATCATATTATTTTGATAATATCAGTTTTTTGTGAGCGGGTATTGCAGGTAAATGATCACCAGCGATAACAGGAAAAAAGGCAGTTCCAACAGTACGCCCTTCATGTCTCTGTCTGACAGGTGAAAAGCAATGATTAAAAGGATGCCCGCCGCCATTATAAAATTACCCCACACAAATGTTTTTGGAAAAAGCATACATACTGAACCAAGCAGGGTGCAGGCACCCATGATCATTACACCCGTTTTGCCGATATGCCAACGGGCAAACATTTCTGTCATTGCCGGTTTTCCGGTTAGCATGGCGCTGCCCTGTTTAACGCCCATAAAAACAGCAAATAGTATCAGCAGGGTATTCAGAATTTTCAATGCAATGGCCATAAACAATTTTTAAAAAAATGAACCGCTAAACCCGGGTTTACCGCAAAACATCCTGCAATAAATATAATAAATCAATGTGTTGGCGGTGATGTTTATTTTTTTTCGCCCAAAGAGAACCAATTGCCGGAGTCATCTTTAAACAGGGCTTCAAAAGCATAAAATTCTTTGGTGGGTGGTTTGGTAAATTCAACACCTTTTGCTTTTAATTCTTCATAGGTAGCCAGCAGGTCATTGCATTCAAAGACGGCAAACCCGAATGTGCCGGCGCTTACCAGGCTGCGCATCGTTTCGGCGGCTTCTTTCTTAAACATCATGCCTTCGTCTATTGCCATAAGGGTGATCTCAAGGTCTGGTTGTTCCGGCGCACAAACGGTGAGCCAGCGTTTACCTGGTCCCATAGAAGCATCGGTATGCACTTTAAAACCGAGTTTGTTTACATAAAAATCATAGGCGCTGTCCTGGTTCAGCACAAAAATGCTGACATGGTTCATTTTAGTAATCATGGTTTAATTGTTTGCGTGAATAATACTGCAAACATCTGCGCAGAAATAATGAAAAACTTATCAAATATTGCTATTTTCTGTCCAGCCTTTTTTTGCAGCAAAACAAGCGGGTATGTATTTCAGCGGTGAATGTTGCCTGTCGGCTTTCAGGGCAAGCTGTAGCTGGCGGTAAGCAGCGGGTGTATAACCGGTTGTTTTTTTAAATAAAGTAGTAAACGATGGAATGCTTTCAAACCCGCAGGCATAACAGGCATCAATTACAGGAATGGCAGATTGTAGCAGCAGTTTTGCTTTTTCCAGTCTTACCTGCACCAGGTATTGGTAAGGGGTGAGCAAATAGGTTTTTTTAAAAATACGTATGAAATGGAATTTGGAAAAATAGGCTTCATCCGCAATGGCATCCAGGTTAATGGGTTCATCAAAATGTGCGTCAATAAAAAGTTTTGCCTGCACCAGGCGCCGGTAGAAATATATTTTCGGATAAAGATCTTCGTTCATAATGAAATTATGCGTATGAAAATAATTTAACTGTGCATGGCAGCTATCAGTTCCTTCATCAGTTTATAAGCAACCATGGCGGTAGTATTATTGATATCCCTCGCCGGGTTGTATTCCACAATATCCGCACCTGCAATGGAAACGTTTACCTGTTGTATAATATCCAGCAGCTGCCTGGTGCTCATACCGCCCGGTTCATGATGGGAAACACCGGGCGCAAATGCAGGGTCCAGCACGTCCAGGTCGAGTGAAATATACAATGGTCCCCCAAGTTGTTTGATAAAGCCGGTGTTGAAATTTTTCATTTCAATAATGTTTACACCAAATTTTTTTGCCTGTTGCTGCTGGTGACTGGTAAGTGTGCGTATACCCACTTGCGTTAGAGACTGTATCTTTCCCAGTTCCATGATCCTGGCAAATGGCGAAGCATGGGAATACGGGTTGTTGTCGAAATTATCATACAGGTCTGCATGTGCATCCAGGTGCAGGATGTGCAGGCCGGGATATTGGGCGGTAAATGCTGCGGCGATGGGGTAGGTCACTGAATGATCTCCACCCAGAGAAAGCACTTTGTGATGGTTATTCAGCAATTCCTGCACAGATTTTTGAATGGAATCAAAAGCTTTTTCCGGACGTATATCATCAAAAAACACATCGCCTGCGTCTTCATAAGCCAGTCCTTCTTTTATTTCCATCCCATTTTCTGCAAATCTATTGGCCGACCCCTCTTTGTCCATCAGCCTTATTCTTGCCGGCGCCAGGGCGGGCCCGCGCAGGAAAGACGAGTTGTTGTCGTAGGGTATTCCAATAACCTTTATCATACAATGCCTTCCTTTTATTTTATACCGGGCAGTGAAAAGATATGATGCATGTAGGTTTATCTACAGGTTCACGCGGTTACCAGTAGCCGCAGATTTATGAAGGGCATCCACGATGCGTATATCGCGCAGTCCTTCTTCTCCTGGTACCTGCATCGGTTTTTTTTGCATGATGGCCATGGCATCGTCGTCCATTTGTTTGGCCTGCTGCCAGGGAACGTCGTAGGGCACATTGATCTCACCCAGCGGACTGCTGCCTTTTAATCCGTTGTAACCCGAATAAGGAGCCATTTTGATATCGCCTTTCTGGCAGGTAATATTCATGTAGTTGGTATTCTCGCCAAACGTAGATTTTATGGTAGCCAGCACGCCGCCCGGGAATTCAAGGGTTACTTCCATGGTTTCATCGAGCCCGTTTTTATAGATTTCCGGCCGGGTGGTAGATAATTTGGAACTTACCACTGCCAATGGTTCCATGCCGGTGCCCAGCCGCGCGCCTTGTATGGCATATACACCCATATCATATGAAACGCCGCCGCCCATTTCTTTTTTTTGTTTCCAGTGATCGGTACGGTTATCGCGGTAACCTGCCGCACAGTCGAGTTTTTGCACTTTACCCAATGCCTGTTTTCCTATTATCTGACGGTACGCCTGGGTATTGGGTTCGTGTTGCAACCGGTAGCCAATGGCCAGCGATTTTTTATTTTTCTTGCAGGCATCAATCATTTCCCGGCATTCCTGTTCGGTAATAGCCATTGGTTTTTCGCACCAAACATCTTTTCCTGCATTGGCTGCCCTGATAACATATTCGCGGTGCATAGAAGGGGGCAGCACAACATAGATTACATCAATATCGGGGTTGTTGGCAATGCTGTCAAAATTCTGGTAGTTGTAAATATTCTTATCGGGTATTTTATATTTTTCTTTCCAGGCAGCTGCCTTTGCGGGGGTGCCTGTAACAATACCGGCGAGCCAACAATTTTTAGTTTGTTGCAAGGCCGGCGCCAGCAGATCGGTACTGTAATAACCAAGTCCTACCAATGCCACACCCAGCCTGTCTTTTGCGGAGCTGCGTGCCAGCAGGCTTCCGGGATTAAGCATGAGTGCGCCGCCGCCCAAAGCAAGTGTTTTTAAAGCGTCTCTTCTTGATTGATGAAGCATCGTTGATATTTTTTGAGGTGAATAAAAAAATCCTGCATCTTTCTTCACGGGTCTCTGTGATTAAAATTACGCTAAGTTTTTATAGGGAGGTTTGCTGCTGGAAATTCATTCGTTTATTGATGGCTTTAATGCAGGCGGCGTTTTTTTATCATACCGCCTTTGGTGTCTTTTACAGAGTTTCTTACCACAAATGCATTAGGGTCGATGCGTTCGATGGCCGCATTCAGTTTGCTTACTTCCAGGCGGGTTACAACGGTGTACACAATATCGATATCGTACGTATCACCACTTTTTCCGTAACCCCTCTTGCCACGGTAAACGGTAACGCCACGACCCATTTCATCAGTTATCATTTTCCGGATGGCATCGCTTTTAACGGATATGATGGTTACACCGGTATATTCTTCGATGCCTTCAATTATAAAGTCCACGGTTTTTGATGCGGCCAGATAGGTAAGCACCGAATAGAGGGCGGTTTCTACAGACAACAGCCAGGCTGCTATGCAAAATATTACAATGTTAAAACACAGTATCACATCACCGATGGTAAGACTGGTTTTCCGGCTCAAATAAATTGCCAGTACTTCCGTACCATCCAGTACTGCGCCACCACGAACGGATAGACCGATACCGGCGCCCAGGAAAAAACCACCGAATACGGCCACCAGCAATTTATCGTGTGTAACATCCGGGAAAGGAAAAAATGCGGTGCAAATGGCAAGTCCCACAATGGCAAGACTTGCTTTGAATGCAAAGGTTTTGTCTATTACCACCAGGCCGAGTAACACAAACGGAATATTTATAACCACCAGTACCAGGGGAAGCTGGAATGACGTGAGTTCTGATATCATGAGCGAGATACCGGTTGCACCACCATCGATAAATTTCGTGGGTAATAAAAAACTTTTTAATCCGAAACCGGCGCAAAGGATGCCTGCGCTGATGAGCAGCGCATCTTTTACCTGCCGCCACACATTCAGGCGGAATTCACGGAAGCCCTTTGCCAGTTCAAAAGGCGACAGTGTTTCCTGTTTGTTTTTTTTACGGTAAACAGTATTGACTACTATCTGAGACCACAGATGGTTCATAAGAATAAAGTTACTAAATGAGTGCCGTTTTCTGATTTTAAAAACTCACGGGTGATTATTTCAACCGTTTCATATCTTCATCAGACAGCATACAATCAATGGCTTCATCCCAGCTCAGAAAAACCATCGGTCTATGGCCGGCGGTCTCTATTATCATCGGCAGTATTATTGGTTCGGGGGTATTTATGAAACCGGCTACCATGGCGGCGCAGACGGGCTCACCCTTATGGATGACCGCAGTTTGGATCATTGCCGGGCTGTTCTCGCTGATTGGTGCGCTTATTTATGCAGAAGTGGGTGCTATGCTGCCCGAAACAGGCGGGCAATATGTTTATTTCAAACATATGTATGGCCGGTTCGTTGCTTTTTTATATGGATGGGCCGCATTTGCTGTTATCAATACTGCGGCAGTGGCAGCCATATCATTTGTATGTTCACAATACGCCGATTATTTTCTGCAATTGCCCCGTTTGGATGCGGCAGCAGAACATGCAGTGTCTCTGCACCTTCCCTTGCTGGGCGATCTCTACCCGCTGGAAAACCTGGGTGTGAAATCGCTGGCTGTAGCACTGGTAATTATTTTAACCATTATCAACTACATCAGTGCGCGCGCAGGCAGTGCGTTACAGGTGGTTTCCACCGTTGTAAAAATGGCCGTTATTGCGGCACTGGTTTTTGGAATATTTTTTTCCGGTAAAGGGTCGGCGGCCAATTTCGTGCAGGCCATGCATCCCAAAGAAGGAATTGGTTTACTGAGTGGTCTGGTAGGTGCGCTAACAGGTGCATTTATGGCCTACGATGGATGGATTAACATCACGTTCGTGGGCGGCGAGATCAATAACCCGCAGAAAACCATTCCGCGCAGTTTGTTCGTGGGCGTATTTGCGTGCATTGTTGTGTATATATTGGTTAACCAGGCTTACCTCTATGTATTGCCGGTAGAAAAAGTAGCGGTATCAGGGCTGGTGGCGTCCGATGCCATTTCCATTGCGCTGGGCACCACCAGTGGCGCTGTTGTTGCGGCCATGGTGGTAATTTGTACATTCGGCGCCATCAATGGCAATATTATGTCGGTAGCGAGGGTCACCTATGCCATGAGCATCGACAAGCTTTTCCTTAACTGGACCGGCAAAGAGCATCCGCGTTTTCGTACACCCGGCAATGCGCTTTTGTTGCACGGCCTCTGGTCGTCGTTACTGATTATCAGTGGGTCATTTGATATGCTGGCAGATATGTTCACTTTTATTTCCTGGATTGCCTATCTCATGGGAGCGGTGGGTATCTTTATATTAAGAAAGAAAATGCCGCATGCTGCCCGGCCTTATAAAGCCTGGGGTTACCCCTTGCTGGCAGTTTTGTTTATTGCATTTGCTTCATTTTATGTGGTGAGTACCATCTGGAATGATGTAAACAATTACAATGAAGGTAAGGCGCCGGTTATCAATTCCTTGCTGGGTTTGGCCATTACCGCCCTGGGAATACCGGTGTATTTGTTTTTTAGAATAAGAAAGATGAAGAAGATGTCTGATGTCTAAAAGCCGATGTCTGATGTCTGATGTCTGATTTCTTTTGCTGGAATTGACGGACCTACGCCCTACGACTTAAACTCTAAACCCTACACCCTATACCCTTTACCTTACCATGAAACTGAAAATAAAAACGATATTGACTCAGCTGGCATTGCCATTTTTGCTTTTCTTTGGCAGTATCGTACTATCAGCCGCCTGTACAAAAAAAGACAGCATGAATGCCAGCAATAACAATACACTCCCCGGCAATACACCGCCGGATCCCGGAACAAAAAAATACCTTGCGTTGGGTGATTCCTATACCATTGGCACTTCTGTAAATGAAGCGGACCGCTTTCCGGTGCAAACCGCCGCCCTGTTAAAAGCAGCAGGAACAAATATGCAGGTAGATATCATTGCCACCAATGGCTGGACAACAACTGATTTAATGTATGCCATAGAAACCAAACCGGTTACCACTAATTACGATGCAGTGAGTTTGCTGATAGGCGTCAACAACCAGTACCAGGGTAAAAGCCTGGCGGCATATAAACAGGAATTTACAAAACTGATACAGCGGGCCATTGAACTGGCTGATGGCAAAGCTTCGCATGTTTTTGTTTTATCCATTCCCGATTATTCGGTTACCCCGTTTGCCAGTAACAGCGACAAACAAAAAATAGCCACGGAAATAGATGCGTTTAATGAAGCCAATAAAATAATTTCCGGCGATTTTAAAGTGCATTACCTCTACATAACCGATGAAACCAGGAAAGCAGCCAATGATTCATCACTGATTGCTGCCGACGGCCTTCATTTTTCGGGCAAGGAATATGCTGTCTGGGCCTTGCAACTTTCGGCTATGATTCAAACGGCCCTGCAATAATCGGTACGGATGGTTATTCATTGTCATTCCCGCTTCATTCGCTAAGTTTGGAATAATTAAAAACAAGCCATGCAATTAGCCAGGAAATTTTTTTTACTGTCAGCGGCCTGTATTTTTTATACGTTGCTATGCGCACAGTCAGTGATACCTGCATTTACCGGTTATGCCATACCGGCAGAAGAAAGCGGAGAAGACGAAAGCGGATTGTTCAGCGAAAAAGATGGACTGCATAACTGGGTCAATACAAAACAGCATATACAATATTTTTTCAACGCGGCTGCTACCGGCAAACTCAGCATTTATCTTTTTATAAAAAACGATCACCCCGGTAACAAATTACGGATTACGGTTGCGGGCAGCAGCCTGGTGGTATCCGTGCCGGCCGCTAAAATTTTCAAAAAGATACTGGCAGGAAATATTTCTATAAAAAAACCCGGCTTTTATAACCTTGATATTGCCGCCCTGCAAAAGAATGGAACCACCATTGCCGACATTCAATCCATAGAACTTGGAGGTGAAGCCGCTGCCGGCGTTCAGTTCAATGCAAAACCCCGGCGCAATGCTGCATCTGTACACCTGAAATTCGGTATCCCGGATTCGTTAAAGGCCGTTTCTTTTTACAGTGAACTCACGGTGCCCGAAGGTGCCGATAAGCTGTATACTTATTATATGGCCAATGGTTTTAAGAGAGGTTATTTTGGGATACAGGTAAACAGTCCAACGGAAAGAAGGGTTATTTTCTCTGTATGGGATGCCGGCACAGAAGCCGCCGACAGGAATAAAGTGCCCGAAGAAAACAAGGTACAGGTAATAGCCCAAGGCGCAGGGGTTGTAGCGGGCGATTTTGGCAATGAAGGTACTGGCGGGCACAGTCATTGGGTATATAACTGGAAACCAGGGACCACCTACAAATTTTTAGTAACCGCGCTGCCCGATAGTGCGGGCAGCGCCACTTACTATACAGGGTATTTTTTTATACCGGAAACACAACAATGGAAACTGGTGGCTGCTTTTAAATGCCCCAAAGACGGACAGTACCTGAACGGACTGTATTCTTTTGTAGAAGATTTTATTGGCGTCAACGGGCAGGAACAACGCAAAGCATTCTTTGGTAATCAGTGGGTGAGAAATGAAAACGGACAGTGGCATGAAATAACAGCTGCCTCATTTTCGTATGATGCTACGGGTAAGGCCGGCGACCGGACAGACTACGGTGGCGGAACAGAAAACAACCAGTTCTATTTATGGAATGGCGGTTTCACACAGGCTACGGCCACCTACCAACAGGTATTTACGCGCACCGCCACCGCACAAGCCCCGGCATTGGATTTATATAAGAACGCAGATAGCGCCACCCAGGCTGCTACCGATAAAAAAGCCATCCTGGATGCGGTTGCCGCCAGACAACTGGATACCACTGGTTCAAAGGACGGCATATATTATACAATGATAAAAGAAGGAACCGGTGCGCCTGTTCAGGTGAGCGATACCATAGTAGCATTTTACAAAGGCGCCCTGCTCAATGGGCAGGTCTTTGATGAAACAAAAGACAAACCGGCCACTTTTCCGTTAAACCGCCTCATAAAAGGCTGGCAGCTTGGATTGCCTTTGTGTCGAACGGGGGGTAAAATAAGACTGATCATTCCATCGGCTTTGGCCTATTCCATCCGTACACGGTCGCCCAAAATTCCACCCAACAGTGTATTGGTGTTCGATATAGAAGTGGTTCAAGTTTTGCAGGCTGTATTGCAAAGTCAAAAGTAAAAATTTAAAAACCGTTTGCTTACGTTGCAATACAAAGTCAAAAGTAAAAATTTAAAATTCAAAAACCACTTGCTTGCTTTGCAGCACATAACACTCAACACACAACACCCAACACACAGTACACACACCCAACACAATTTTTCAATCTGTCAGCATTTCAATAATATCCCGGTGCTGAGGGTACAATTGCAACAATGCATTTCGTTCAGCCAGCTCAAAGTCATCGAAATCGAAACCAGGTGCCACTGTACAACCAACCAGGGCATAGTTGCCACCATCTTTTGTTTTTGACCCAAACCAGCTGCCGGCTTTTACCAGGCACTGAAATTGTTCGCCGTTTTCGGGATGATTGCCCAGCCGGTGCGTTTTTAAAGCCCCCTCTGTATTTATTTCGTAGACCAGCAGTGGATCGCCATAATAGAAATGCCACAATTCATCGGAGGCAATGCGGTGCATAGCAGAGAACTGACCTTTTTCGAGCAGAAAATAAATGGCGGTAGATGCAGGGCGTGCGCCATGAAAACCGGATGGTAACTGTTGTTGCGGAAATACAAGATCGGAGCTGTAGGTTCGGCAATATGATCCGCCCTCTATATGGCGGGTAAGTTGTAATTTTTGTATCCAGTAGCCAGCCGTAAGCTCCATCTATTGCGCTATTTTTACTTTAATGGCTTGTGTGCCATAATACCATGCATTGAGCTGTTGCTTTACCCGGGCAGTATCTGAAGCGGTGCAGGGCACCATGGTATAGATATTAAAGGTGACTGAATCTTTTGTTTCTAAAGACACCTTGTTATTGAATTCCTTTAGCACGCTTACATCTTTCAACTGTTCATAACGTTTAGTAGCACGTGCTTTTTTATCGGTTGTTTCAAAAATAAATTTATAACCGGCGGCCGAAACCGGCGGAGCGGCAACTGGTTTGTTTTCAACGGGGCTCACCGCTGTGCTGTCGGCCGGTATGGTGGCGCCCAGGCTATTGCTGTCTGGTTTAATGGCTGAGGTATCTGTTGCGGCCGGAAGCGTGCTGGCTGGAACAGTGGCGGAGGTTTCATTTTGTCCGGGCGGAGTGTCGTCTGTATTTTTATTGTACAGGTAGTAACCTCCCCAACCCACCAGGCCCAGGGTGACCACTATTGCCAGTAATATCAGTATTCTGCCTATGTTGAAACCGGAGCCACCGGAGGCTTCTTCATTGCCATAGGCCGAAACAGGTTTTCGTTTTGTTTCAATGTGTTTATAGGGGATCTCTTCTATTTTTTGTGGTATAACCGTACCTGCTGAAAAAGTATAGCCGTTGTCTTTGTTTTTTTGCAGGGTACCGATGCCTTCGAAGTAATATGGCTTGCCAATATTCAGGTATTGAAATGCGGTAGCGATATAAGAATACAGATCTGCTTCAGCCAGCGCTTTCATTTTACCAGTTTGATCCTTTATGTACTGGATCAGTGAATCGTCTAGCTGGTTGCCTGTTTTAGCTACAAAACTAATCCCTTCAATGGCCGTTTTTATTTTAGCTGTTTCGTCGGGCAATATTGCTTTGTCGTCTAAAGTAAATAAACCAATACCCGGAAGGGAAAGTCTTTTATACTGGTACAAATAAGGGCCTAACAGGTTGTCTACTTTCACAAGCTTGGTTTTATGCCAAATTACAATAAATCGCTGTCTTACAAACAAATAAAGAATATAAAACGCGGCTTACTGGCTCAAATTGTATTTTTGTATAAAATTATATTATGCTTACGGAGCGTGAAAAGAAATTTGTTGCATACTGGGAGAAGCACCGTGATAAAGAGAAAAGATTGTTCCGGCAATTGCTGGTAGGCCTGCCCTTAGGATTGTTATTCGTTATTCCAATTATACTCAATTTTTCTTCGGGTTGGTACAAAAGGGCCAATATGTGGGCCCGCGGACATGCAGATGACAGTTCGGGTACCGTTCTGATAATTGCAGGCCTGATCATACTGGTATTCATTGCAATTTTCTCCAAACGCCACCGGTGGGAAATGAATGAGCAAACTTATCGTGAGCTGTTGTCGAAACAAGAAAAAGATGCACCGGGTGCAGCAAAAGACTTTTAGGAATGGTCTGTGCAATACCGATATATTTGCGAAATTTTAAAAGATTATGAGGAAAATTATTGTCGCCCTGGTTCTGTTTAGCAGTCTTGCCGTTGGTTGTCATAAAAATAATAGCAATTGTGATTATGATCCCTGTGCCGTAAAAGCTCCTGCCAGCGAAATAACCCAGCTGGAAACCTATTTAGCCAATGCCAGTATTACCACTGCCACCAAACATTGCAGCGGTATGTATTATACCATAAGCAATGCCGGTACCGGCGCCGCACCCTCCATATGCTCCTATGTTGCCGTTACTTATAAAGGCAGTTTAACCAATGGTACCATATTCGACCAAACCACAACGGGCCCTGTTGCTTTTACACTGGCAACTTTAATTGAAGGCTGGAAAAAAGGCATTCCACTGGTAAAAAGTGGCGGCGTTATCACATTGTACGTTCCACCATCCCTGGGCTATGGAAATGCCGACCAGAAGGACCGCAATGGCACAGTTATCATTCCCGCCAATTCAATCTTGATTTTTGAAATTACGGTGGTTGATGTACAGTAGAAGGCAGATGTCTGATGTCTGATGTAGGATGTCTGATGTTGATGACTGATATAGGATGTCTGATGTAAGATGTCTGATGTAAGACGCCGCTGATACACTTTATCCGGTTCTTCTTATAAAACGTTTGCGTAACTTGTAAATAGTTACACAGTCAACCAGTCAACTGATCAACTAATCAACCAGTTACCGTTGATACGCTTTATCCGGGTCCTCTTATAAAACGCTCTTATAAAACGTTTGCGTAACTTGTATACAGTTACACAGTCAACCGATCAACCAATCAACCAATCAACCAATCAACTGATCAACTAATCAACTGATCACCGATCAACCAGATGCCGCACGAAGCCATTTCAGTATTTGATATGTTCAAAATAGGTATAGGGCCATCCAGCTCTCATACACTGGGCCCCTGGCGCGCGGCGGAGCGCTTCCTGCAATCACTCGAAAAAAATGATATGCTGGCCGGAATCGAATCGGTGGAAGTATTATTATACGGGTCGCTGGCTAAAACAGGCAAAGGCCATGGCACCGATATGGCCATATTGTTGGGACTGAGTGGCGATGACCCGGTTACTTTTGATGTAAATAATATCAATGCCAAAATCCAGGATATCACGCGCATGAAAAAACTGGTATTGAATGGCAAACATGAAATTGATTTTGATCCTGCGGAAGATATCAGTTTCCTTTTTACAGAAACACTGCCTTATCACCCCAATGCACTTACTTTCCTGGCCACCACAAAAGACAACCGGCAGATAGCGGAAACATATTATTCAATAGGTGGGGGGTTTGTAAAAAAAGAAGGCGAGCAAACAGCGTCGGCACAGGCTGTTCAATTGCCCTTCCCGGTCAACACGGCCGATGATCTGCTGCACTGGTGCATGAAAGGGCTTTCTATCAGTGAGGTGGTTATGGAAAATGAATCTGCCTGGCGTACGGAAGCGGAAACCAAAAAAGGGTTGCTGCATATCTGGCAGGTTATGAAAGAGTGCATGTTTCGCGGCTGTCATCAGGAAGGCATGCTGCCGGGCGGTTTGCATGTAAAAAGACGGGCGGCAGCACTCAATAAAAGATTGCTCCCGCAAAAAGATTATACCGACTATAATTCATGGATGCTGGCCATTCGCCGCGGGGGCAGCGATTTTAAATATACGCTGGACTGGGTGAGCTGTTTTGCCCTTGCCGTAAATGAAGAGAATGCCTCTTTTGGCAGGGTGGTTACCGCGCCCACCAATGGCGCTGCGGGTGTAATACCGGCTGTACTGCAATACTATATTACATTCTGTGACGGTTATAAAGACGAAAAAATCATTCAGTTCATGCTAACCGCTGCAGAAACAGGCAGCATATTTAAGAAAGGGTCCACCATTTCTGCTGCCATGGGCGGATGCCAGGCGGAAATCGGGGTTTCCTCGGCAATGGCTGCCGCCGGACTTACAGAATGCATGGGTGGTACACAACGGCAGACGCTGATGGCCGCCGAGATTGCCATGGAGCACCACCTGGGCCTTACCTGCGACCCCATCGGCGGACTGGTACAGGTGCCCTGCATAGAACGCAATACCATGGGCGCCATAAAAGCCATTACTGCATCGCAACTGGCATTGCAAAGCACACCCGATTTTGCAAAAGTGTCGCTGGATGCCGTCATCAAAACCATGTGGGATACTGCACTTGATATGAACAGTAAATACAAAGAAACCAGCGATGGCGGCCTTGCCATTCATATTCCGCTGAGTTTACCGGAGTGTTGATTAAAGTCAAAAGTCAAAAGTAAAAAGTCAAAAACTTTCGCTCAGGCGGGTAAGTCGAAATTCAAAAGTAGAAAGTCAAAAGCCTTTGCCCGGCGTTCAAGTAAAACTTCAAAATTAAAAAAATGATATGGTAACCCGGTCTGACGTCCCCGTCTGACCGACAAGGAAAAATGGAAAACAGATTTCCATGATTTCATGACAATGATGATTAATTGGTATACTGAGCCCTGCAGGGGCGAAATCGACTAGCGAGGGGTGTAGCCCCTCGCTATACAATGTGAATGCCCAACCCTTTAGTATGGAAATGCGAAAGTGAAAACCACACCTGGTCCGCCTGCCGGTAGCTGTTGGTGAAAAAAACTACAACGGCTGTAAAATGCAAAAAATGCAAAATTCAAAAGTAAAAATTCAAAAGCTTTTGCGCGGCGTTCAAGTAAAGCTGCGGCGTACTTATAAAGCGATAGCAAAAGCAGCGCTGCCACATTTTTAACTTTTGAATTTTTACTTTTAAATTTTTACTTTTTACTTTTGAATTGAATTAATTCATCAGCGGATCCACTTCAATTTCTTTCAAAGTCACATTGCTGTAATCTTTGATTTCATTGTACAATGTATCTCTTTCTACCGGTTGGCGTTTTGCCTGTTTAATGAGTGTTACCAGTTGTGCTGTACTCATAGCCGGGGTTTGTTCTTCACTGCCGGCCATGGAATAAATTTTAGTGGTATCGTCAATGGTGCCGTCCAGGTCGTTCACGCCAAAGGATAACGTTAATTGTGCATTCTGGCGGCCCAGCATTGGCCAGTAAGCTTTGAGGTGCGGAAAATTATCGAGGTAAATCCTGGCCACTGCGTACAGTCGCATGTCTTCGGTAACCGGGCTTTCCGGTATATGGCTCATATCATTGTCTTTGTTACGGAACTTCAATGGTATGAAAGTATTGAAGCCGCCTGTCTCGTCCTGCAATTGCCGCAGGCGTTCCATATGATCAACCCGGTGTTCAAATTTTTCAATGTGTCCGTAGAGCATAGTAGCATTGCTGTGCATGCCCATCTTATGTGCGGTACGGTGAATATTCAGCCATCCGTCTGCATCCACTTTATCTGCGCAAATCTGCTGGCGTATATCCGGATGAAAAATTTCAGCGCCGCCACCAGGCAATGAGTCGAGCCCAGCAGCATGCAATAGCTGCATACCTTCTTCTGCAGAGACTTTTGCTTTGCGGAACATATAATCCAGTTCCACCGCTGTATACCCTTTTATGTGCAGCGATGGGCGGTGCGCCTTTATCTGTTTCATGAGGTCAATAAAAAATGCCAGGTTTAATTTGGGATGTACGCCGCCCACAATATGTACTTCGGTAATGGGTTTGTTATCGTATCCTTTTACAATTTGCATCATTTGGTCTGTACTCAGTTCCCATCCTTCTTCGCGGTGTGCATATAGTTTTGAATATGCACAAAACGAGCAGGAGAAAACACAGACATTGGTAGGTTCAATATGAAAATTGCGGTTGAAATAGGTTTTATCACCATGCTTTTTTTCACGAATGTAATTGGCAAGGGTACCAAGATAAGAAAGACTGCCTTTTTCAAAAAGCAGCAGGCCTTCTGAAGGCGTTATTCTTTCTCCGGCCAGCACTTTTTCTCCGATTTGCTGTAATTCTTTGCCGGCATTTTTTGTAAGAATGGCCGCCTGTATTGCATTACTCATTGCATTTGTATTAATTGCCGCAAAGTTACACCTGCAACAGCAGATGATGGTATAAAAATTGCAGTTATTATAATGCAAAAATTGGCCGGGTGGCCGAACTTATACACGGTTTTTTTGTTATTGTACGCATAAGGGTCTGTTTGTTATATAATCGTAAAATGTATTGTCGTTCAATTATCCACACCTTGTTAGTAATTAACTTTAGGTATTATATAGTTTCATGAATTATATTTGAAACAGGCGGATACGAAAATTAATTTGTACCATCATACTTAACAAAAGGGTTCGCCCCTGGCAAGCTACCGGGTGAAAACTTTAAAAACCGAACTGAATTGACAGAAGCCATTATCAACCTTGAGTCAGTAAACCCGATAGAATTTTTTGGAGTCAATAACGGTAAGCTGGACATCCTGAAAAAGAAATTCCCGCTCTTAAAAGTATTAAGCCGTGGCACACAGGTAAAGCTGAGCGGCTCTCCCGAGCAAGTCGAAAATGCCAAAGAAAAAATTGATCTCATTGTTCAATACCTGGAACGGAACGGGCATATGAGTGAAAATTATTTTGAGCAGATCCTCGGTGGAGATGATGCGGAAGCAGTAGATAATTTCATAGACCGCAATCCCAATGATATACTGGTTTTTGGCCCGCATGGTAAAACCGTACGCGCCAGGACGTCCAACCAGAAACACATGGTAGCGGGCATCGATAAAAATGATATTCTTTTTGCCATAGGGCCTGCGGGTACCGGTAAAACATATACCGCCGTAGCGCTGGCAGTACGTGCTTTAAAAAACAAATTGGTAAAGAAAATCATTCTTACCAGGCCGGCAGTAGAAGCAGGGGAGAGCCTCGGATTTTTACCGGGCGATCTAAAAGAAAAAATTGATCCATACCTGCGCCCTCTCTATGATGCGCTGGATGACATGATACCCGCCGATAAACTGGGTTATTATATGAGTACCCGCACCATTGAGATAGCCCCGCTGGCTTATATGCGCGGCCGTACGCTTGATCATGCTTTTATTATACTCGATGAAGCGCAGAATGCCACCGACCTGCAGCTCAAAATGTTCCTCACGCGTATAGGTTCCAATGCAAAGGCCATTATTACGGGCGATTTGACACAGGTGGATTTGCCCCGTAACCAGCGCAGCGGCCTTGAAAAAGCCGTTAGGATTTTACAAAATGTAGATGGTATCTCACATATAAAATTAGACGAAGAAGATGTGGTTCGTCACCGCCTGGTAAAAGCCATCATAAGGGCTTACGACAAAGAAAAAATAAGAGAAGATGGAAACCAGTAATAAAAAATCCGGAATTATAAAAACAAGGCGCTGTTAAGGCGCCTTTCCTTTTTTGCCGCATAGCCACTACCAACAAAATCGTGTTGTTAACAATGAAATTGTTGTAGTGGCAACCACCTATTTTAAATAGTTTTGCACTGAAATAAAAAACATGAAAAGAAACATTGCCTTTTTACTGCTGCTAACCGTCCTGCTATCCTGTAATAATGAAGCCGGCTATACAAAAGCAACCGATGCACAGGAAGCGGCCCGTGAATTCATAACCGCTTCGTTGGCAGGTAACTATGATATGGCTAGTTTTTATTTGTATAAAGATTCTGCCGGCGTAAATGAAATGCTGCTGAACAAATGGAAATCAGATTATGGCAAATGGAGCCAGGAAGATAAGGTAGGGCATAAAAATGCGAATATCATTGTCATTACAACAGAAAAAACCAGCGATTCCACGCTCAATTATATCTTTTCCAATTCTTATAAAAAAGATACCACCACTATAAAGATCATAAAAACAAAAGGCGACTGGTTGGTAGATTTGAAAGATATTCATTAGCATCGCCCCCTGTTATCTGTAATCATTAAAACCGTTGAATGAAAAAAAGGATTTTGTCACTGCCGGTAATGGCCAGCCTGGTGCTGGCTTCGGTCTTTTTGCTATCCTGGGGAACCTGGGGCCACCAGCACATTAACCACGCCGCTGTTTTTGCATTGCCCGACAGCATGCGTCATTTTTTTTACAACCACATCGATTTTATTACGGAGGAATCTGTGATCCCGGATGTAAGGAAGTATACCATCAACGACAAAGCAGAGTTTGCCCGCCACTATATAGACCTGGAATCTTACCAGGCCACACCGGCCGATACCGTACCGCAGGCAATGAAGAGCGCTTCAGCAAAATACGACAGCAAATTCCTCGACAAAAACGGGATCCTGCCCTGGTATATGGAAGAAGTAATGCAAAAACTCACCAAAGCTTTCCAGGATAAGAAAAAGGCAGAGATTCTTTTCCTGGCGGCCGACCTGGGCCATTACCTCGGCGATGCCAGTCAGCCCCTGCACACATCGCTGAACCACGATGGACAGCTAACCAATCAAAAAGGCATACACGCTTTTTTTGAATCGCAATTGCCTGAACAGTTTGGAGGCAGTTATAATTTTTATACTGGCAATGCCGTGTATATACAGGATATCCAAAAAGAAATATGGCGTATCATTCTTGAAAGCCATAAGCTGGCAGATACCATGCTGCTGGCAGAGAAAAAACTGCATTCGGGTTATGATACCAGTAAAATTTATTTAAAAGATGCAGCAGGAAATATTGTAAAAAATAAATACAATCAGCCGGTGCACAGCTATGAATATGCCAAAGCATACCATGATGCGCTCAATGGCATGGTGGAAAAACAATTGCGCGCGGCCGTATCATCCACTGCTAATTTCTGGTATACTGCCTGGGTGAATGCAGGCAGACCGGATCTGAGCCAGCTGGATGAACCGTCTCTTACCGAACGCAACAAAAAGAATTATAAGAATGATTATAAGCTTTGGAAAAATGGCCGGCTCTTTGGCTTTAAGATAGACACTGAATTCTAACAAATAAAATATCAATATGCCCCAATGGCTGTTGTTTGCATTGTTGTCGGCTTTTTTTGCTGCACTCACGGCAATTTTTGCAAAAGCCGGATTGAAAGATGTGAATGCAGATTTGGCTACAGCTATCCGCACGGCCATTATACTGATCATTACCTGGGGAATCGTTTTTTTTAAGGGCATTGGAGGCCAGGTACAAGGGCTTTCTAAAAACAGCTGGTTATTCCTTGTACTCTCCGCATTTGCCACCGGTGCGTCCTGGCTGTTTTATTACCGGGCCCTGCAGGCAGGCAAAGTTTCCGAAGTAAGCATTATAGACAAAGGCAGTTTGCTGTTTACCATACTGCTGTCATTTATATTTTTGAAAGAACCAATGACACCGAAAGTACTTATTGGTGCAGCCCTTATTTTCGGAGGTATGCTGGTAATGATCTGGAAATGACATTTGCAAAAGGCGTTAAAAAATAATTCAGTTCCTTTTCCGGGAATTCATTTGTACGTTTGTACGGTTAATACAAAACAAATTATGCATATAGTATCGCATCCATGGCATGGCATTGGTCCGGGAGACAGCGCACCGCGGGTTGTAAACGCTGTAGTAGAAATTCCGCAGGGTTCACGCTGTAAATATGAGATTGATAAAGACAGCGGCATGCTGAAATTAGATCGTATCATTTATTCTTCTTTTCATTATCCCTGCAATTATGGATTTATTCCGCAGACATACGGAGACGATAAAGATCCGCTGGATATCCTGATACTCACTTCACTTCCTGTACAGGCCCTATGCCTCATGCAGGCAAAAGTAGTAGGGGTTATGCAGATGATAGATGGCGGCGACGCAGACGATAAGATCATTGCAGTAGCTGCCAATGACCCTACCGTTAACCACTATAACAATATTGAAGAGCTGCCCAAACACTTTTTTGACGAACTGCGTCATTTCTTTGAAGAATATAAAAAGCTGGAGAATAAAACTGTTATCGTGGAAGAGTTTGGAGATAAAAGCCAGGCTCTTAAAGTAATTGAAGAAGCCATTGGTTTTTATAAAAAGAACTTCAAACGGTAAACGGCTACCGAACCGGTAAAACTGTCTGTTATGACCATACAAACCATCCTGCTGCTGGCAATCATTGGCCTTGCTGCCGGTTTTTTAAGCGGTATGATAGGTATAGGCGGTGGTATCATTATAGTACCGGCACTGGTATTTGTACTGGGTTTTACCCAACAACAGGCACAGGGTACTTCGCTGGGTCTGTTGCTGTTACCGGTAGGCATCCTGGCGGTCATGAATTATTACAAACACGGTTATATAGATGTAAAAGTAGTAGGCATCATGTGCGTTACTTTTATTCTGGGCGGATGGCTGGGCAGCAAAATTGCAATTTCACTGCCGCAGGAAACCATAAAAAAAATATTCGCCATCGTATTGATGGTAGTAGCAATAAAAATGCTTTTTTTAGATAAACACTAAACCCGCCTGTGCCTGCCGGCGGCCCGGTTTAGCCGCCCCGCAAAAATAGCTGCTCATAGCCGAACCGTCTGCCTCTTAATTAAAGAAAACCAGTTGCGGTTTGTGCAATTTTCCTGCAATGGCATCTAATAAAAAGAAACTTACACGTTTTGAATCCAGACCGTTATCAGCACATATCAGACAATACTCTGCTGGAAAAATTTTATGCAGATAAAGACAATCACTGGCTGGGCATCTTACTGCAGCGATATACCATGCTGTTGCTGGGTGTATGCATGAAATACCTCAAAAATGAAGATGATGCAAAAGACAGTGTACAGCAGGTTTTCCTGAAAGCCATTGCCGAGCTGCACAAATACCGGGTGGAGTATTTCAAAAGCTGGATATACATGGTAGCCAAAAACCATTGCCTGATGAAGCTGAGAGACCGGCAGGGCAAGGCCCCGGCCATGCTCAATGAGCAAACGCTGGTGATAGAAGAAGAAGTTTTGTCTGCCCAGGCGCACCTCGACAAAGACCGCATCCTGGATGCCATGACCCGGGCTATTGAAGAATTAAACAAAGAGCAGAAACAATGTGTAACTTTGTTTTACCTCGACAAAAAATCATACACACAGATTGCTGAAGCCACGGGCTACAGTATGATGCAGGTGAAAAGCTACATCCAGAATGGCAAAAGGAATTTAAAAATAGTTGTTGAGCGCCTTATTAAACAGCAATGAATAAAGATCTACTGAACATATTGTCGAACAGCAGCAAAGACATCGATAACCAGCAATTGATGGACTACCTGGCCGGGAAGCTTTCTGATGAAGAAAAGCACCAGGTAGAACTGCAGTTGTTGAACAGTGATTTTATGAATGATGCGGCGGAAGGACTGGAAACGGTAAAGGATAAAAAAGACATCAATGTATTTGTTGACCAGCTCAACCGCGAGCTCCATAAAAAATTACTCCGCAAAAAACAAAAAAAACAAAAAAGAAAATTGCTCCAGCAACGGTGGGTATATGCAGCCGTTATTATCATCCTCGCCATCGTTATCGCCACCTGGCTCATGATTGTTAAATACCAGGCGCTCAAAACCAAATAAGCTTTTGAAAACAGATGTTAGACGTTAGATGTCTGATGTCTGATGTCTGATTTGCTGTGGGTGTATCGTCAAATCTAATCTCAAAATCCCAAAATCAGCAATATTCCACTGTATCCACTGCACCGCCGCTGTCCGCTGCGAGAAACCAACGAAGCAATGGCAATCACAAAATCTCAAAATCCCAAAATCAGCAATATTCCACTGTATCCGCTGCACCGCCGCTGCGAGAAACCAACGAAGCAATGGCAATCACAAAATCTCAAAATCCAAAAATCAGCAATATTCCACTGTATCCGCTGCACCGCCGCTGCCCGCTGCGAGAAACCAACGAAGCAATGGCAATCACAAAATCTCAAAATCCCAAAATCAGCAATATTCCACTGTATCCGCTGCACCG
>Ga0307515_10005957_pt1 | contig 24557 bp, 28 predicted proteins | sample 17_EM_MG_FD_194513 | JGI IMG/M metagenome (GOLD analysis project Ga0307515, IMG submission 194513) | Populus trichocarpa ectomycorrhiza microbial communities from riparian zone in the Pacific Northwest, United States - 17_EM | ecosystem: Host-associated > Plants > Roots > Unclassified | place... | reverse complement strand
AGAGGTTTGTACTCCTACTCGCTCGGCATCGTCCTTGCGTTGCTGTTTATCGGCACGGTCTTCCTGCACCTGACATTCAGCGCGCAAAAGGCAAACATGGAAGCGGCCCTGCATCGGCAGCCGGAAATCGGATATTGGCAGCACTTGATCGACGCCGGATTCTGGTTCGAGTCGTTTCAAAACTGGCAATCCGAATTCATGTCGACCGGGCTATTGGTGTTCCTGTCGATCTTCCTGCGCTTCCGCGGCTCACCGGAATCGAAACGCGTGGCGGCCTCCAATGCGGAAACGGGAAAATGACTGACTGGGCTCCCCATCCTTCACGCGAACGCGGCAGCACGAACGCGAAGGAAATCTGCGACGACCTTGGCTGTCCAGGGTCGGCGACCCGATTTGTCGCAGACAGCCAGAAGACTGACATGAAAGACAATGCCGATACCCGACTTCAAGGCGGGTGCCGATGCGGAGCCGTCAAATTCACGGTCGTGGTCCACCCCAAGCACGTGGGCATTTGCCATTGTACTGATTGCAGACAAGAGAGTTGCTCCACTTTCACCTATTTCGCCGTGTGGCCAGCCAATGCGTGCGAGACATTGGGGAACACGGCGGTGCTTCTCGGCAGGCGATTCTGTCCAACCTCCGGATCTTGTCTCTTCGCCACAAGGCCAGAAGAAGTCGCAAGCTTTAGATGAGCGACGAACCCTCTGGCAAACTCCGCGTCTGGCACAGCGGGTCGGTACAGCGCCCCTCAGCCTGCTTGCACTTTGAATCGAGTGCCCATCCTCTCGGACGAGCCGATGATGAAGCGGATCGTGCCGCCGTGAATTCGATAAAAGTTGCTGCTTGGCTCTGATTTTTCGAAGTCTTGCATATAGGCGATCTCAGACGGCGCTGCGCCCCACAAGCACGAGCTGGTCGCGGATCCAGTGGGCAAAACGCGAGACCAAAGACCTGCAGCGCGGAACGGGTCCGGGGGATATGAATAAATCACGGGCCGCATGGATCTTCTTACGGGGACATGACTCCATCCATCCGCAGGAACTCGGCTTCGTTAGATTGTCCTGCACGCTGGCGAGCCGGGTGCGGTTTGATCGTGGGCGTTGAACATTGTTGACTTTAGAAATCCTTCGCCGGCCCCTCTTTGAGGAAGTGATCCGCTAATCGCCATGGTGGAGGACTGGGACGTCAGTATCGGCGCATTTGTTTTAGCAGTACGCGTGTCAGGGATCGATAAGTTTCCACCTAAGCCGGGCCATTTCCCTTGACCCATAGATTTCCGACCTCAGAGATCGCGGCCCGCAATGCTAATTGCGCCGCCCCTTCGGACGCCTCTCCTCGAAGGTTGGCCTCACATCGTCTCTTTGCCATGCCATAGAGATAGCCGCGCTCGGATGACGGAATTTCGTCGAGTACTCTCAGCGCCTGTTCCGCACTTTCCACGACCAGCAGGCCGTTGCTCTGATGGATGATCAAAGATATCTTCCAGGGCTCGGACATAAGAACTCCAACCTCACGTCGCTTGTCGTGCGAATGAATGCAGGTTGGGTCGAGAAGGTTCCGCGCCTTACAAAAGTAGGCGGGATCGGAACAGAACAGACCGCCGCACCCAGAGCAAAGACGCGTTGTAGGGCTCTCGCTCAGGTGCCAACGCGGCAGTTTTTCGCGCCATCTCTCGCCTCCACGTCTTCCAGCATCTCGAATATGTCAAGAGAACGTAGGCACGACCTGCGACTGTGCTCTGTGTCTCCGAGTCATGCATTTCAATTTCAGTTTTGTTGAGCCCGCTCGGCATTTGAGAGAACATCTTTAGATCAGGACGCCGGTTCAAGCCGCCTTAACCTGATAGGTAGCCACCTCTATGCAATCGCGGCCCTATTTCTTTGCGACGTAGAGCCTGATCCGCAGAACCGATCAACTTGGCCGGCGTGGCGAATGCGGATGCGTGTCAGACATTTCCGCCACCCCGCTACTCGCGGTGACGATCGATTTGCTGCTTTCCCTGTCGGGTATGGCGCGGCCGTGCAAATTCGCACGCAGCGCCTCGGCAAGATGCCTGGAACACTCACCATCTGTCTCGGGAAGCTGGTTGGTGAATACTTCGCCGTCAATGCGGGCCGGGAGATCGCCTGGCCGACTGGTGACCGCCGGCCTTATGCGGAATCTGTCAGAGTAGTTTATCGAGCGTGATCGGCAGTTCACGGATACGCTTCCCAGTCGCATTATAGACCGCGTTCGCCACTGCAGCGCCGACGCCGGTAATGCCGATCTCACCGATGCCATGGGCGCCCAATGGACTGTGCGGATCAGCAATGTCGTTCCAAATCACTTCGATTTCCGGCACATCCATGTGCACGGGGACATGATATTCAGCGAGAGACGGATTCATGATCCTGCCTGACCGCTCGTCGAAATCCGTCTTCTCCGTCAACGCCAGTCCGATCCCCATGATGATGCCACCCTTGAGCTGGCTGGCTGCCGTTTTGGGGTTGAGGATTCGACCGACATCGAAAGAACCAAGGAAGCGCGATATGCGCGTCTCACCGGTGATGGCGCTGACCCGAACTTCGCAGAATTGCGCACCATGAGAATGCATCGAGTATTTTTGACTCTCGAGCGGCATTGAGCCTGCCGCCTCGCAAATGACCTGATTGCGTTGCGCGCCGCTGAGGATCGACACATAGGTCTCATGCCGTTCCGGCTCTTTCCTGTGTGCCAGGCCGCCATCTCGCGCCTCGACATCGTCGGCCTTCAATCCCGCTAGCGGGGAGTCGTTGCCCGCAAGTTTGAGCAGTTCCGTCGTCAATAACTCGGTGGCGGCAATGATCGCGCCCGCGATCGAGGCCGTCTGCGAGGAACCTCCGGCCATTGAGCCTGCCGGCAGTGAGGTATCGCCATACTCGAATCTGACTTGGTCGAGCGAGAGGCCGAGCCGCTCGGCCGCATGCTGGGTTTGCACCGTGGCAGTGCCCATGCCCATTTCATGGACCGCGGTCGACACGACCACATGGCCGTCGGCGCCAAGCTGGATGCGTGCAACGCCGCCCGGCATGCGATAGTAGGGATAAGTCGCGGTCGCAACGCCCATGCCGATCAGCCATTCGCCCTCGCGCTGCGAGCGTGGCTCGGCGTTTCTCCGATTCCAGCCGAAACGCTCCGCACCGCGGCGGTATGCCTCGACAAGATTGCGGCTTGAAAACGCCGCCCCTGAAGTCGGGTCCTTTTCCGGTTCAATGCGACGGCGAAGTTCGACAGGGTCGATGTTCAGGGCTTCCGCCAGTTCATCCAGCGCGCATTCCAATGCGAATGTGCCGACCGATTCCCCAGGCGCCCGCATAAAGGTGTTGGCAAGCATGTCCATGTTGGCCACCTTCTGCCCGACCTTGATCGCATCGGCGGCATAGAGATGGCGCGCAGGAAAGGTGAACTGCTCCGGACAGGAATTGTGCGTCGTCATCGCGGCGATGCCGGTATGAATGAGTGACGTGAGGGTGCCGTCTGACTTGGCGCCGAGCGCCACACGTTGCTCGGTGGTTGTGCGGCCGCCGACAATGCGGAACACACCTTCACGAGACAGCATGATCCGCACCGGCCTGCCACTCAGCTTGGAGGCAGCAGCCGCGAGAATCTGATGATCCCACAGACCCTTGCCGCCAAAGCCACCGCCGACATAGGGGGAGAGCACCCGGACGTTTTCTTCCTTGAGGCCAAAAATCTGTGCCAATGTCCAAGCCGTCGAGTTCACCATTTGCGTTGCATCATGCACAACGAGATTTCCGCCCTCCCAGGCGACCGTCGCCGCATGAAGTTCGATGGCGTTGTGATTGTAGCGTGGAGTCTTGTAGAGGAGATCGACCTTGACGGCGGCGTTTTTCAACGCCGCTTCGGCATCGCCGATCTCGATTTCCGTCGGCTCCTGTAAAATTGTATCCGGCTTGCGAGCATTTGCCTTCGCATCCTCAAAAGACGTAACGGCGACATTGGTCTCATAGGTAACGCGGACAAGCGAAGCAGCAAAATCCGCCTGCTCCTGGGTCTCCGCAAGAATGAGCGCCACGGGCTGGCCGTTCCAGTGGATTTCGGCATCCTGCATCACCGGGAGGTCGCTGGGCCCGGCTGCCTTGGGTGCCGACATCATTACGGGCGGTGGCGCCATGCGCGGAGCATTCAGATATGTCATCATCAGGACGACGCCCGGCGCCGCCTGCGCGTCCGCGGTTTCCAGCGCCACTATCCGACCACGTGCGATGCTGCTGAAAACCAGCGACGCGTAAGCGACGTCCTTGAACGGCACCTCTGCGGCAAAGCGCGCCTTTCCCTGAACCTTCAGCGGACCATCGATCCTTGAGACCGGCTGACCGATCAGTCCGTGCTTGTGCATCAATGGATCGGGCGAAGCACCGGGCAGCCAGCGGTCCGGAACCAGGGTGATCGCCGCCTTCATCACCTCTTGGATGATGCTCATTTTGCGCCTCCCGTCAGTTGGGTCAGCACCGCGACCATCGCTCGCTTAGCCAGTTCGACCTTGAAGGCGTTGTCCCGCAGCCCGGCCGCATCGGCCAGTTCAGCTTCGGCCGCGGCGCGAAAATTCTGTTCCGTTGCCGGCAGGTCGCGCAATACAGCTTCTGCCTTCAAGGCGCGCCATGGCTTGTGCGCCACTCCGCCAAGGGCAAGCCGCACATCTGCTATTGTTCCATCTGCGCCTACGTCGATGGCCGCGGCGACGGACACAAGCGCGAAAGCGTAACTCGAACGGTCTCTGACCTTGCGATAAGTGGAATTCGTTGCGAAGGGCAGTGGCGGAATTTCGATCGCGGTAATCAGCTCATGTGGCTGAAGCTCGGTCTCGATGTCGGGCCTGCCGCCCGGTAGTCGATGCAGATCGGCGAGCTTCATGCTGCGCGGACCATTGACACCTTCGAGATGAACGATGGCGTCAAGCGCCACCAGCGCAACACACATATCGGAAGGGTGGGTGGCGACACAGGCTGGCGACGCACCGAGGACTGCGTGATAGCGATTGAAGCCATCGATGGCATCACACCCGGTTCCGGGAGCGCGCTTGTTGCAGCTGGCTGCATCGTCGTAGAAATAGCTGCATCGCGTGCGCTGTAGAATATTGCCGCCGACGGTCGCCATATTGCGGATCTGGCCGCTGGCTCCAGCCAAGACGGCCCGTGCGAGCATCGGATAATCGCGGCGAACTGCTTTATGCGCGGCAACTGCGGTATTCTTTGCCGCTGCGCCAATCATCAGGCCACCGGACGGCGTGGCTTCGATCGATTGCGATAGGCCGGTCACATCGATAAGCGCCGTGGGATGTTCGACCGTCTCGCGCATGAGATCGACAAGATTGGTGCCGCCGCCAAGGTATTTCGCATCGGCAGCCTGCGCGGCAAGCACCACAGCATCCTGCGCGCTGTCGGCGCGGCTATAGCTGAACAGGTTCATGCCGGTACCCTCGCAAATGTCTCAGTGATGGCTGCGACGATGCCGTTATAGGCACCGCACCGACAGAGATTGCCGCTCATGCGTTCGCGGAGTTCGTCGTGGTTGAGCGATATGGTTTCCGATGAGAGGTCGTCCGTCACCGCGCTTGGAATTCCTCGCTCGATCTCAGCCGCCATTGCCACAGCAGAACAGAGTTGACCCGGAGTGCAATAACCGCACTGGAACCCGTCATGCTCGATGAATGCCTGTTGTAGGGGATGAAGGACACTGTCATGGGAGAGCCCCTCGACAGTGACGATATCCCGATCCTGATACTGCACCGCAAGCGCCAGGCAAGCATTGATCCTCTCGCCATCGACCAGGATGGTACAGGCGCCGCAAGCGCCCTGGTTGCAGCTTTTCTTGGTACCCATGAGGTCAAGATGATCCCGAAGCAGATCGAGAAGCGATGTCCGGATGTCAGCCGAAGCTTGCACCGGCTTTCCATTGATGGTGAAGCGCATTGCCGCCCTTTCTGACCGCCAGATAACCTGTCGATCTTCGCGGTGAACCAAGTTCGTAGAACGCGTCAGCTATATAGTGAGTTCCGGCAGATACTGGGCAATATGCTGAAACTCAGCAGGCAATACGAGTGTTGGACGCCATGACAAGTCCGTCGGTATTCAATGATGTGTCTGGCCGGGCTTTGAATCACCCACCCGGATCAAGGAGCGCGATACCGAGATCTCCTTGCTTCCTTCGGCGCAGATGCGCGGGCGTTTCGTGGATGACGATTTCGAGCGTCGGACGAACGATGCCCTCGATAAAGTGTCCACCGCGCGTCGAGCCGTCGGACAGACCTAGCACGACGTGCAGATGCAGGCTCGCCTTGCCGTCGTCACCGATGGCGATATCCCCCAAGGCGCTGAGCACCTCGCTCTGTTCGTCAATGGGAATTTTGTTGTAAGTCCTGGTCGAGAAGTCGAAGAAGCCGACAGTGGCCTTGCTGAAAGCCCCGATCGCGGTCAGCGATGCGCCGCCAATCTCCTCCTGTCCGGCAAAACGCGATATGGCTGCGAAGGCCTCTTCGCCATTCTCCAGAACCAGCACGAAGCTGCGTTCCGACCCATCCGCAGTCAGTATTCTGCTTTTCATGGCCATATCCCTACGATGCGATTTGGCGGTTTGAGGCCCGAAACGTATTGCTTCCCGCGCCGCAACTTCGATCGGAATGCACGCCAATTCCGTTTGCGGGACGGATGTCTAACGACAGAACATCCGCGAATGTTCCGCCACAACTGCCACCCTTGAGCTTTCACTTGAATGAGAAGAGATCGGCACTCGCATCGGTTTTCCCGGCAAGTTCGCTGGCGATTATTTCCGACGCAAGTTGTGCATAGGTAATGCCGTTGCCGCCATAGCCCATGATGGCAAAGACACGCGGCCGGTATGGGATGGCTCCGATATAGGGAAGGCCAGTTTTGGTCGAACCGAAGGAGCCCGCCCAAGCGTAAGCAGGCTCCGTGTCAATCTTGGGCAGAAGTGCACCAAGCTTCTTCCGGATGGCCGCGATCTTGGGCTTGATCAGAGCGTCGCGCCGGGCTTCATCGGAAAAGTCCTCGTCCTCGCCTCCGCAGATGATCCGGCCGTCATGGGTCGCGCGGATGTAGAGATAGGGGTCGCTTGCCTCCCATAAAAACGCAGATTTCGGCCAGATCGCCAGCGGCTGCCGGGCAGTGGCCATCGCCCAGGTCGAGACGATCTGGTGGTTCACCGCTGGAACGAGATCGAGCATTTCATAGCCAGTGGCAAGTACCAGATGGCTGCAACGGATCGTCGGGCCACCCGTGGTCTCGACACTGACCTCCGTTTTCGTTGCGGTGGCGTGCTGAACCTCGACATCGCGATAAAGGCAGGCTCCGCGCGATTGCGCCAAGGTGAGCAGACCCGCTGTGAGCTTGCGAGGATCAAGCGCCAGATTTCCGCTGCTGAGAATTGCGCCATCGCGGTGAATGCCAAATTCACGGCTGAGGTCGGATGCGGTCAGATAGCGGCTTCGCAGGCCCGCTGCGACCCGCTCGTCCGCTTCCTGCCTGAGATCGGGACCTGTCATGAGATTGCCCGCGAGAAACAAGGACGATGGCGTTTCGGCCCTGCATTGAATACCGAGTTCAGCAATTCGATCGTGGAGGTTCGACAGCGACAATCTCGATCGCTGCCAGGCCCGGACCGCATTGTCCTTGCCGATCAGGCGAGCCAGAGGGATCAATGGCAAATCGATCTCGAACTGCACCAGCGCCGTTGTTGCCGACGTCGATCCACTGATGTGCACCGTCTTCATTGCCAACGACTGCGACTTCGGTGTCGACATTCTCGAACTTGACCGCCTGGCATCGGAATACGGTCGCCACATTCATCCGTGTAAAGCATGCTTCTCGACGTCACCCGCACTCTGTCATTGGCCCTGCTCCTGCTACCCGAATCACTCTTTGGGACAAGTGCATGATTGGATGAACGACATATATCCTCTCTGGGTTGGCGCTCATGGGATCATGATCATCACGCCCGTCAACTGGTATAACCCCTCCTCCCCCGTGAAGCTGATGATGGACAGACTGGTGTGTGCCGACGGCGGCAATACCGATCCGACACGCACCCAAGGCAAGGACGCCGCGTTGGCCAAGAAGATCGAGATGGAGGGCTGGGATTATCCGCGCCATCTTGCGGGGCGGCTGTTCTCGATCATTGTCCACGGAGACACCGAAGGCGCCGAGAATACCCGTCGTGGGCTGGCTGACTGGATGCGGTCGATGGAAATGGAATCTGCGGGCGCTCTGGCCGAGATCGATCGGTACATCGGCTACTGGAAGCCATATTCTCAGGGCCATGGGGACTTCGACGAGGATAAACCGTTCCAAGATGAGGTCCGGATCGCCGCTCTCACTCTTCGGGAAGCAGTTTTGGCGAAGCGCGAGGGACACATGTTGGCGGCGGGCAAGGAGCTCAAACAGCTCGTGCGAAATAGGTGGCCATTTCAGTGGGCGGCTACAGTCATTGCGACATGGAACATTCCGTCCAACAGACAATTATTCTCGTTATTTCTGTGGGACCAGACATGAGCGAGGAACTTCACGCTTCCCAGTCGGCGCGGTCGGAGCACGATCGAGGCCGGCATGCTGATACCCCGGCTCAAATCCCACTGCGGGGCTGGAAGGACGTCGCCTGGCGCACCGCCTCGCAAGTCGCCGAAGACAGGGTTACCCTCATCGCCGCCGGTGTGACCTATTATCTTTTACTTGCCTCCTTTCCCGCACTTGGGGTGCTCGTCAGCCTCTACGGATTTGTCTCCGATCCAGCCGATATCGGCAAGCAGATCGGCTTTCTCTCGACGATCATGCCGCCTGGCGCGCTGGATATGGTGCTCGGGCAGCTTTCCGTTCTTTCCTCGCAGAAGGCATCGACATTGAGCGTTGCGTTTGTGGCAAGCTTTTCGGTCGCCCTGTGGAGCGCCAACAGCGGCGTCAAGGCGCTTTTCGACGCGATGAACGTGGCGTATGGCGAGGAGGAGAAGCGTGGCATTGTTCACGTGAACCTGTTGTCGCTTGGCTTCACTCTGGGCGCACTTGTCCTGGCAGTTTCCCGACCGTCGGCATCGTTCCCGCGGCCCTGGCGATGCTGAGGCTTGACGCCTGGACCGAGATGCTGGCGAATGTCGCTCGATGGCCATTGGTCTTGGTCTTGGTATGGGCAGGGACGACCGTCCTTTACCGATACGGCCCGCGAGCAGAGAGCATGCCAAGTTCCGATGGCTGACATGGGGAGCCGGGATCAGTTCCCTCACCTGGATGCTGGCATCGCTGGCATTTTCCTACTACCTGGCGAATTTCGCCAACTACAACGCGACTTACGGTACGCTCGGCGCGTTGATCGGCTTCATGGTCTGGACATGGCTGTCCGTGATTATTGTGATTGTCGGAGCCGAACTCGACGCAGAACTCGAACATCAGACCACTTGCGATTCAACGACTGGCGCACCGCGTCCGCTTGGTGAAAGAGGCGCGGTCATGGCCGACACGCTCGGGCAAGCATCTGATTGAGTTCGTATCGATGCCCAATGTCCGCAAACGCGGGTAACTGCGCCGGTCACTGCGATCTCTGGCCGAGAAAGGTCTCGAGAGCGTTCGCAAGCTCGCTCGGCGTATCCTAATGTATAGACACGTTGATCAGGAAACAGATGTCTGACCGCATCGGTCCAACCCTGGTCGACCAAAGTCTTATTGGTTTTCCGCACTTCCCGCGGAAACAGCGCGTCATCACGCCAACGGTCCGGGGCATTAGACATCGAGGTCCGAGGGCATGACATTAAAGTCCCCGGCGAGCACAGCTGGGATATCATTCGCTAACAGTTCGGCGGCATATCTCGACAAACGGTCAAACCATCGAAGCTTGTATTCGAATTTTGGGCCGGGTGCGGGGTTGCCGTTCGGCAGGTAGAGGCAACCGATGAGCAGTCCGTTGACAGCCGCTTCTATGTATCGGCTGTACATTTCCGGCTGCGGTCTGGGACAAGAGTTGTGGCTTACGGCGGCATGGGTTGTCGAGGCGTGCCGGCGTGAACGACAACGCAACCGGCATGTCGGCAGGAGCCACCGCGGCGCTTGACGGTTCCGCCATCGCCGACGGTCTGCCAACGTGATACTTCTCCTCAGCCCCTGCCGCGACAAAAGTCATGGCGCTGGATGTCTGACTTATCGAAAAGGGCGGATTGTTTCGAATCGACTGAAGTTTGACCGGGCTTGATCTATTCGAAAGACGGCACATGCTATCCGACCTTCTGGCAGGAAAGACCGGCGCAATCAGACAATCCGAAGTCTTCGAGGCGGACGGGCAACAGTTATTCCGCACCGCATGCGAACTTGGTTTGGAAGGCATCGTCGCCAAAAATGATGATCGCCCTTATCGATCCGGCCGCACGGGTGATTGGATCAAGATCAAATGCGTCCAGCGACAGTTTCGTGGTTGTCGGGTATGAACCATCACGAAGGTGCCGGGCGCGATTGCAAGCCTTCTCTTGGCCGCGAGGAAGGGCAAGGAACTGGTTTACGTTGGCTCGGTAGGGACAGGCTTCAAACATGCGGAGGCGGTGGCGCTCCGGCGGCAACTCGACGCCATGCGAACAACAAAACCGGCGGTCGCTCTGAAAAATAAGAAACTGGTTTTCACCGACCCGGAGCTGGTAGCCGAGATCGTCTATCGCGCGTGGACAGATGATCGCCAGCTTCGTCATGCGTCATTCAAAGGCATACGCGAAGCCGCTGATCACGCCGACGTTTTCAGATTAGACAGGTGAAATGTGGTTGACTGGTTCGCTGCCGGAAAACCGGGAACAGGCTGTGGAAATGCAACTGGCCCGGAGTTCGTCGGGATCATGCAAACCGCGCTGATAGGTTCTCAAAATGCAAGCCGCGAAACGTTCTCGGTTGTCGGTAGATTTACAGAACCATTCATAGCCGGTCACAATGTCGAAGACGCCCTTGAGCATTGCCAACTCTTCGGGATCATACACCCCGGACGGACCGATTGGACGGGAGGCCATATGCGTCCCTCCTTTTCAAAATTGAAGGCGCCAACCTTCTATGTCCCTATTATCGTCTCTTTATTGAATGATTTTTTCGAACAACTATACGCCAACTTTATGGCCGTGCATCCATAAGAGGTTGTCGACATGCTGCAAACGGAAGCTCCCTTCAGCCGCCAGATTCTTCCGATGACGGCTCATTCGCCATCCCGATTTTGATCTTTTGGACCACGGCTTCCAGTGTTTGGATTATCTCTTCCATCGGAAAACCGGCCTCCTTCGCGCCATCAATCAGATTTTCGATTTCCGGCTCAAGCACAGCAAGGTCGTCGGCATTCCGGGTGATGGTTTGATCAACGGCATTCATCATCATTTCCTCCTCGCGGAAAATGCAGATCGTGATCGAATGTTCCGGCCGGCTCGGTGGTGTGGCAATTGATCGTGAAGCTCGTTATTTTGCTCTTCCGCATTTCGTGCCGCTTGCTATAAAAATCCAATGGATTCGATAATCTTAGATTAGAAGGTAATGAATGGCTAACATACAGCAACCCGCCGATGCCTACGCTGGCTCCAAATTGCGCTTGCGGCGGCAAATGATCTCTATGAGTCAAACCGAGCTTGCAAACGCCTCGGGTATCACTTTTTAACAAATTCAGAAGTACGAGAAAGGTGTGAACCGGATCAGTGCGAGCCGGCTTCAGACCATCTGTGCGGTACTTGGCGTACCGGTAAGCTTTTTCTTTGATGAAGGAGGCCGTCAAACAACGAACGACACCGTTGACCAGTCGCCAGCAGACGGAATGAAAGCTTTCTTGTCGTCGAACGAGGGTCTCAACCTGAACCGTGCGTTTATTGCCATCAAGGACAAAGAGGCTCGCCGAGCAATCGTCGCGTTGGTGAAGGCTGCGGCAAATGGCGAAGACGTGCCGAATTCAGAAACCGAAGTGGCAGATACCGAATTGCCATAAATTGTCGTCGAACAGCGATTTGGCTTTGAAATATTCTAACCGTGTTCCATTTGCGATCTTGAATCATCCTGAACTGTGTTCCGGTAGGTTTCGCTGAATCTTTGTTCGGCTGCCACCCGACAGTAAACCTGCAACCAGTCAGGACAGACCAAACCAAGACGGAAGGATTTAATTACAAATCGCGCAAATTGCTCCTTCTTTTCTGGCGATTTTGAAAACCACTGCTCCGAGACAACAGCATTGTAAACCGCTTGGATGATGGCGAGCTGTTCTGGCGTGAAGGCTCCTTCAATTAGCATTTCACTTTCGAACGACGTCAACTGTTCCTCCCGTGACGTTCCAAGCGCGAGCTTTTTCGCTGCATTAAAGTATAAATAAATCCCTAATTTAGATAGCCCGCAATTAAAAAAGACATGTCAATTTTCTTGGTACGAATCCGTACAAAACCTTGATTAAGTCTGTTTGCCAGTCAGCGCAGAAAAATGGAAAACCCGCCTAAGTTTTCACCGTGGCGGGATCGTATCCCTCTCGGGAAACGAGACCGATTTGCAGCAAGAAATCACTGGATTGGAAATGGACTGTCCATCGCACGCAATCGGATTCGGCGTCCTTCCCGGCGTTCCCTGTTGAGACAATTCCCGATCCGAACAATCTTGCCTATACGTTGCAAGCCCTGCCTCTTCACACGGACGTTCCGAACCAAGAAATGCCGCCAAGATACCAGTTCCTTCACTGTGGCCGGAACGACGCGGAAGGCGGCGAATCTGTGTTCGCGGACGCATACATGGTCGCCGAGAAGGTTCGCCGCGGGACTCCGATGCATTCCGGTTATAGACTTCGATCCCCATTCCATACCGCTTCCACGATCGCCAACACGATATACTGGTGCATACATCGATCGTCAGTCTCGACGAGCGAGATCGAGTTTTCGATATTCGTTACAGCGACCATCTCATGAACAGCTTTGACATGCCCGACATTTTGATGGCCGACTACTACTCGGCCTACCGGCTGTTTATGCCGGAGACTCGCGATCCGGATCAGGAAGCTCGATGCAGCGGCAAACGCAAACGGTTGAGCCGCGCTAAGACCAAAGGCAGATATGGAACAGTGGAAAATATAAAAAGGCCCGCCGCTGCGGGGAGGAGACAGGGCGGGCCAACATGCCAAACCCGGCGAGGGGGAGAGCCGGGTGGCTTGAGACATACTTTATTAACGTACCGATTTCTTGATGGTTCCATCGGTTTCCGCTGCCACACTTAGCTGGAAAAAATACGTTTGCTCCCATTCGGGATTGACCTTCCTCAAGTCGTCAATTGTCTCCAGCTGGGCCGGGGTCGGCCCTTTTTCGCCGTTTGCCAGTAAGACAAGCACTCGTCCCTGACTGCGGGTCGGTGGCGACTTGCTGGGCCGCAGAATGTCTTCTACGTTCATATCAAAGTCATAAACTGCGGGCACAATCCCACCTTGCAGATAGAAGTTCAGTTGCATGAAGGTGTCCCACCGCGAATCCGCGGCAAAAACTGTCGGCAGGCGGAAATGTTCCGGCGAATTATAAGAATCTTTGGTGCGTTTCACATTGAAGCCCGCCGTGATAGCGGGCCCTTCTTACGATCCTCACACGCTGGCGTGGCCTGTTCTCGGCGCAGTCGCTGAAATCCGCATTTCAGCTGTCGGTTCGCGCTGCTGCTGGCCTTCGCCTCCGGCGGGCGCCGACGCTCTGAAGTGTCTGGATCGCGTGTCGAGGATTGTATCTACGAAGCTCTGGTGCCAGCCGATCCGAAAAACCCGGAGTCTGCGCGCCTGCCCTGCCTGACCCTACATCTCGGCCGCACCAAGACCATCATGGACGATGCCCGGGTGGTGTTGATCAGCCGGCCCGTCACCGCACTCAACCTGGCTGGAGCACGCCGGAATCGACGCTGGAGATGCGCCATCGGTCGGTCGCCCTTGCGATCCGGCGCATAGACATAGACGACACCGGGCAGGTCATCTCCCTGCCATGACCGGTCATCACGCGGATAATTTGACTACGTCCGAGATCCGGTGATTTGCCTCACTCCGCCTGGCGATGTCGATAGCAGACTCGCCGCTTTCGCAGCCGGTGCGGCCGATACCATACATGGCGCGGAATTGCGCCCACGCGTTAACATAACCGCATTCCTTGGGCTCGTTTCTAAAGGTTGCTACGCAATATCTGCCGTCATGCAGCCTGCTTCATCATCCAGATGCTGGGGCTCACCGTCACAACATCCGATAGGAGTCGTATACGGTAGTGCCGCACTTACGGATCTGGCCGGCGGGCGATGGTAACCATCGTCCTGAGACCGATGACAGTCGTATTGTCCGGGATCAAAGCGTACGGCGATCGGCTCGATCGATTTCAGTAACCCGAAATCTTTTTCATATAGCGCCGATCTTCCAGCATCACCTTGTTGCGCCTGGCGGCGAGCTTATAGGCGAATTGCCATAGCGTATCGAAGAAGATCAACGGCACCAGATAGCCTTTAAATGCATCATCGATGCCGGTCAGATCGAGGTCCTGCGCGTCGAGCACCAGCATGTTCTCCTCAGAACCGAACTTGAGCAGGAATTCACGAGCGCGTTCCTCCAGCCGCCGTGTCTCATCGAGACCAATCATGCTGATGAAGCAGGCATTCCTGTCGACAACCTCGAATGGCCCATGAAAGAATTCGTCGGCGTGGATTGCCTGCGAATTGATCCATAGCATCTCCATCAGCACGCAGATCGCGAAGGAATAGGCAGCACCATAGTTCGCACCGCTTGCAATCGTGTAGATGACGCTGCGATCCCTGAAACGTGCGGCAAATGCGTCGAACATCGGGGCATACCGAAGATGTGCCTTATCGATCGCCGGCTGCAGATGGCTCAAGCTATTCAACAACGATGACACGAGATCCCGTTTGTCGACCTGACAGATCAGCCCCGAAAGCAGGATGTAGAGCACACCGTAATTGCTCTCAGCCGCATCAATCGGAATGCCGGTCGTATAGGATGCCTGATAGGCAACAACGCAATCGGCAGCTTCGGCCAATGGCGATTTCGGGTCGATCGTCATACCGATGGTGAACGCACCGCGCTCGCGGGCATGCCTGGCGGCGCGCACCGTTTCCTTGGTCGTACCCGTCTGCGAGCAGAGGATGACCAGCGAATGGGCGCCTAGTTTGCGCGGATCGCGGCAAACGAATTCGTCGCCGTTGTAAACGTCGGAGGTCAGCGCATCCGAATGCCTGTCGAGAAAATATTTGCCGGGATACATGATCGACAGCGACCCGCCGCAGGCGACGAGAAAAACATGCTTGATCTCCTTGCCTGCCAATTTTGACAAGGCGCCGTTGATATCGGGATTGAGTTCGGTCTTCATTGTCGGGTCTTTTCCGTCGATCGTTGACAGGTTTTGCACAATGTGCGAACGTTCTCACATCTTGTCAATCAGAAAGATTCCCGATGGTGAAGATTGCCGCGATGGGCGATAACGTCGTCGATTGCTACTTGTCCAGGAATACGATGTTTCCCGGCGGCAATTGTCTCAATGTCTCTGTTTTCGTTCGGAAGTTCGGTGGCCAATCGGCCTATGTCGGCGCTATCGGCAAGGATGCGGCCGGCAACGTCATCGTCAACGCGTTGACTGCCGAAGGCGTCGATATCTCGCATTTGCGCATCCTCGACGGGTCGACAGCCTATTGTATCATCGGGCATCGCAACGCCGACCGTGTATTCGTCACCTTTGATCTCGGTATATCAATGTTTGCACCATCGGAGCAGGACTTCGCGTTCCTCAATAGCTTCGATGCCGTGCATTTCGGCCAGTCGAGCGGGCTCGATGCGCATCTTGGCCGCGCGGCAGGTATCTGCAAACTCTCCTACGATTTCTCCAACAAATATACCGACGCGCGAATCAACGATATTGCGCCGTTCTGCTTCCTGGCATCGGTGTCAGCCAGGGACAATTCGCGCACGCAGGCCGTTGCGCTGACGCGGCAGGTGCTAGAGGCCGGCGCGAAATGGGTGCTGGTGACGCGGGGACCCCAGGGCGCGATGCTTGGCCACGGTGCCGATGTTTTCGAAGTGCCGGCGGCGGCGGCGGACCTCGTCGACACGCTCGGCGCTGGCGACACGTTCATTGCCTGCACGCTCTACGGACTTCTCAACGGCGAGACACCATCCGATTTGCTGCAGACGGCCGCGGAAGCAGCGGCCGAAACCTGCGGCTATTACGGTGCGGTCGGGCGCGGCGCACCCATCGCCTTGCAGGTGGATGTGGATGCAATACGGGCGTCGAACCCTGGCCTATAGCGCTTTGGGCGCGGCAATCGAGCCGCGCTCGGCAAATTCGGGCCTGAGCGCCAGGTGCCGTGGTACGCCCTCCTCGCCATTGATGCGCGCCAGGATCAGCCGCGCCGCCGTCTCGCCCATGTCGATCAACGGCTGCACGACGGCGGCGATGCCGGGTTTCAGGAAGCTCATCCAATCGAGATCGTCGAAGCAGATCAGCGACAGGTCCGCGGGTATCTGCAGATCGAGCGCCGTGATGACTTCCATTGCTGCCGCCGACATCAGACCATCGGCAGTGAAGAGCGCGGTGGGACGGTCTTTCATCGCGAGCAGTTTCTGCGTCTCCTTGCGAGCCCCTTCGATGGAATAAACGCCAACCCGGCCGATCAGCGAGTGCTCAACCGGAAGCCCAGCCATGCGATGGGCTTCAATGTATCCGTAGAGACGCTGCCAGCTGGGAAACAACGTCGTCGGATCGATCGCATCGCTCTCGACACAGCGGATGAAGGCAGCGACATCGCCATGCTCCCAGCGTTCGAGTTCGGCAACCATGCCGATCCGCCGGTGCCCGACCCCGATCAGCCGTGCGATGCATTCCCGCGAGGCGGTGCGATTGTCGGCCGAGACCGAGTCAGCAGCGAGATTTTCGACCATACGGTCGATCAGCACAACAGGGCAGCCATCGCGGATGGCCGAGTGCAGGTGTGGCGAGCCGGAGAGGTCGGAGGGAGCGACAATAAGACCATCGACCTGCTTTTCCCGCAACAACTGCACCGCTTCCAACTCGCGTTCCAGGCGCTCGTCGCTGTTGGTGAGCAGCACCCCGAAACCGGATGCTCGTGCGACATCCGCGATGCCGCGGAGAATGCTGGCGTAGAACGGGCTCTGGATATCACCGGCGACCACGCCGATGGTCTTGGTTTTGCCGGTGATCAAGCTTCTCGCCAGCAGGTTCGGCCGATACCCGAGTTCCTCGGCGCTCTGGCGGACCTTGTCCTTGATCTCCTGCCGGGAATAACCGTAGCCGCCAAGAACACGCCCAGCCGTCGCCGTACTCACGCCGGCACGCTTGGCGACTTCGGCGATGGTGATTTTGTCCGGACGCTTATCAGGCATTTCCACTCATTCTCTCATGGCCTCCCGAGCATCCGGAGGCGCTGACTTCCTACGCTGGAATTTCTCACTTGACGAACAAGAAAAAGCAATGCCTATAATGTGAGAACGTTCGCACAATCCTTCTCAGGCTTCAAGAGGCGCGAGACCGATGCGGGCGCCGGGAATGAAACCGAGATAAAAAGGGGAAGGAAATGAACAAGACTCACGCATTGGGAAAGCGCATTCGGTGTGTTGCGCTGTTCGCCGGCACTATCGCGATCGCAGCGCTATCATCGCTTTTAGCGCAGGCTGCCGGTGTCGATAAGGCATTGCATAACGCCCTGCCCGCCAACTACCAGTCCGGCGGCGTCAATGTCGCGGTCTTCAACGACTGGCCGCCGGACGAATTCGTCGAGAACGGCGAACTCAAGGGCTGGAGCGTCGATATGGCCAAGGCCATGTCCGAACGGCTCGGCGTACCCTTCAAGTTCGAGGCAACTAGTTTCGAAATCATCATTCCGGGGCTCGCCAGCAAGCGCTACGATGCCGGCTTCTCCTCCTTCGGCGTGACGGCGGAGCGTCTCGAAGTGCTGGATTTTATTCCCCAGCGCAAGGAAGGCACCGGCTATGCCTTCCTCAAGGGCAAGGGTTTCAACATCAATGCGGAAAAGGACCTTTGCGGTCATAGCGTAGCCCTTCTGACCGGCGCCTGGGATTTCCAGTATTTGACCAAGGTCAGCGCCGAGCAATGCGACAAGGCGGGGCTGAAGCCGATCGATCTGCAGCAATTCACCACCCAGAATGCAGCGGAGCTTGCCGTTTCCTCGGGCCGGGTCGAATTTGTTGCTGCAGGTTCGGCAAAGCTGGCCTATCTTGCCAAGCAGACGGGCAAATATGACATGGCAGGCTTCGTCAGCAATGCGGTCTACAACGGCATCGGCGTCCGCAAGGGCGATCCGCTCGGGCCGGCGCTGAAGGGCGCGTTGCAGGCGATGATGGATGACGGCTCCTACAAGGAGATCATGGCAAAATGGGGCGTCGACGGCGCCGGCATGCTCGACAAGGCACTGCTGGTGACCAAGGATAATCCGAACCCCTAACCAGCTTCGGCCCGAAGCTGGCTGCTGCTCCGGGCCACCCTATTCGAGAGACGCAAAGCATGGCTGACTCCAGAGCAAAGACGCCAGCCGACCGACCCGATATTCACGCGGTAAAACCCGCCGATCTCTTCCATCCTTCCTGGTGGGTCGGCGGCGCGTTGCTGCTCATCGTCGTGCTCCTCTTCATCAGGCTGCTGATCACCAATGAAAACCTGCAATGGTCGGTGGTCGGCCAATATCTGTTCAGCCGCGAAATCATCGCCGGCCTCGGACGGACCTTGATGCTGACCTTCCTCTCCATGATCCTTGGGCTGGCGATCGGCACGGTGATCGCCATCATGCGGCTGTCGCACAATCCGATCTTCCGGACCACGAGCTGGGCGTGGATCTGGTTCTTTCGCGGCGTGCCACCGCTGGTGCAACTGGTCTTCTGGTACAATCTCGGCCTGTTGATCCCGACCGTGTCGATCGGCGTTCCCTTCGGGCCGGAATTGTGGTCGGCACCGACCAATCAGTTGATCACGCCGCTGAGTGCAGCACTTCTCGGCCTGGCATTCACCGAAAGCGCCTATGCCGCCGAGATGATCCGTGCCGGCATCCAGGCGGTCAGCACCGGCCAGACGGAAGCCGCCGCCACGCTCGGAATGACCCAGGCCCAGACATTGCGCCGCATCGTGCTGCCGCAGGCGCTTCGCATCATCATTCCGCCGATCGGCAATGACACGATCTCGATGCTGAAATTCACCTCGCTGGTCAGCGTGCTAGCGTTGCCGGATCTGCTCTACTCCGCGCAGATGATCTATTCGCGGACCTACCAGACCATTCCGCTCTTGATCGTCGCGACCATCTGGTATCTGGTGCTGTCGACTATCCTGACCTTTATCGAGCATTATATCGAGCATCGTCTCAAGGAAGAGGTACCGCTCGATTATCGGGCGATCCTCCGCTCATTGTTCAAGAGCAAGTTCTGGGGCCTGCGGCGCGGCGAGGTGCTGCCATGATGCCGCTTCTCAACGTCGAACGGATTTCCAAGAGCTTTGGCGCGCATCGGGTGCTGAATTCTATCGATCTGACGGTGGAGACCGGTGACGTGACCTGTATTGTGGGACCGTCTGGGTCCGGCAAGAGTACGTTGCTCCGCTGCCTCAATTATCTCGAGGTCCCGACCTCCGGCGTCGTCTATCTGAAGGGAGAACCTGTCGGCATCCGCTGGCAGGGCAACAAGCTCCTTCGTATGTCGTTCAACGAACTGGCGGTACAGCGGCAAAAGATGGGCATGGTGTTCCAGGGATTCCACCTTTTCCCGCACAAGACTGCGCTCGAAAACATCACCGAGGCACCAATTGTCGTTAAAGGCAAGAAGAGGGCCGAGGCGATCGAGGAAGCCATGGCGCTGCTCGACAAGGTCGGCCTTCGCGATCACGCCGATTATTATCCCAGGCAGCTCTCCGGCGGCCAGCAGCAACGTGTTGCGATTGCCCGCTCGCTTGCCATGCAGCCGGCACTGATGCTGTTTGATGAGCCGACCTCGGCGCTTGACCCCGAACTGGTGGGGGAAGTTCTTGCGGTCATGCGGCAGCTTGCCGAGGAAGGCATGACCATGGTGGTCGTGACCCATGAAATGAACTTCGCCCGAGATGTTGCCGATCACCTTGTTTTCATGGACGGCGGCGTGATCGTCGAGGCTGGCAACCCGCGCGACATCCTCACCAATCCGCAACACAGCCGCACGAGGTCATTCCTGGCCCGCGTGCTTTGACGGAGGCTCTCATGCGCCATTTCGATGCCGATCAGGTCAACCAGCTTCTCGATTACCCAAGTTTGATCAAGGCGCTGCGCGCCGCCCATGAACACGACGTGATGCCGGAGATGCGCGTCGACGTCATGAGCGACGTTCGCGACGACGGCAACAAGTTCGTCTCGTTGATAGCCTGGGCGTCGGGCGATGTGATTGCCGTCAAGCTAGTCGGCGTGTTCCCCGGCAATCCCGCGCTTTCGCCGCCACAGCCCTCGATTCAGGGACTGGTGGCACTGTTCGACGGCAAAACCAGCGCAGCGATAGCGACGTGCGATGGTGCAGCCCTGACCTTCCGCAAGACAGCAGCCGATTCCGCGCTCGGAGCGGATATCTTGGCGCGAAAGGATGCGGAGGTGTTGCTCGTGCTCGGCGCCGGCGGGCTCGCGCCGCATGTCATCAAAGCGCATATGAGCGTCCGTCCCTCGATAAAAAGGGTGCTGATCTGGAACCGGAATCCACAAAGGGCCGAAGCTCTGGCCGCACGCCTCGCCGATTTGCCGGCGCAAATCCTGGCCATTGCCTCATTGGATCACGCCCTGACGCAGGCTGATATCATCTCTTGCGTCACCATGGCGACAGAACCGCTGGTGCGAGGCGCACTGCTCAAACCCGGTGCACACGTTGACTTGATCGGTGCCTATACGAAAGCGATGCGCGAGGCCGATGATGATGTCGCCCGCCGCGCTGGACACATTTTCGTTGACACCCGTAACAACTGCGAAGGCTCGGGCGATATTGCAGGCCCGCTCGCCGCCGGTATCATCACGCGTGACGATATCGTTGCCGATCTCTTCGACCTCTGCTGTGGTCGTCATTCCGGACGCCGGGATGACTCGGAAATCACCATGTTCAAAAATGTCGGCGGGGGGCATCTTGATATGTTTGCCGCTCGGTATTTCCGAGACATTGGCAGTCGTATTGAGTGACGCCCACCGAAGATCGTGCCCTTCACGACATAGTTCCTCGGCGATGCGTCGAAGGTGACCCGATATTCATCGCCTAGGGTCAGGACGCAGCGAAAGCTGGATATTCTTCTGTTGCTGTGCAGATAGGGAGAAGGGCGGCGCAATACCGCCTTTGACTCGACCGAGTTAGCGATCCGGACAAAACTAGAGACGCAACCCATCCGTTGTGACTGCTGATCCATTTGTCGGCAGCGAGTGGCCTTGTTTGTCCTCTGTATCGCCGAAGGGTAGTTCGGTGCGCCGTGCAAAGGCGGCTAAGGTCACTCTCGCAGTTTCAGCGTCGATTTCGCCCGCCAAGGCCGCCTTGCAGGCATTGAGCGCCACCTCGTGGGCTGAGTTACGAAGCCATACCGGCCAGTCATTCAAAAGCGCATAAGCGCGCTCAACATTGTTGATTTCGGTTGGAACACCGATCCCAACAGTCAGATAAACAGGTTCGTCAAAGCGCAGGGCGTTCATCGCTCCTCTCCTTTTGAGCGCTTTATTTGATAGAGGAAGGGCACCGGCAATCGCCGGCGCCCCACGACAGCAATCAAGCCGCTTTCTGCTTCTCGATCTGCAAGGTTTCAGCCTCTTTCGGCAAAGCCGTGCCAGACTGAATGGCGATCTTCCGCGGCTTCATCTCCTCAGGAATCTCGCGCACGAGGCCGATGGACAGCAGCCCATTGCTCAGATCGGCACCGACGACGCGCACATGATCGGCGAGTTCGAAGCGGTGCTCAAACGGGCGGCTGGCGATACCACGATGCAAGTAGCCTTCAGGTTTTTCGCCGGTCATCGTACCTTTGACGGTAAGCAGATTTGACTGGAAGGTGAGATTGAGATCATCCTCGCCGAACCCGGCAACTGCGATCGATATCAGGTAAGTGTCGTCGCCGGTCTTGCGGATATCATAGGGCGGCCAGTCACTGGCTGGATGAGCACGCTGGGCATTTTCCAGAAGATTAAAAACCCGGTCGAAACCAATGCTGGACCGGAACAGTGGAGCGTAGTCATAAGATGTTGCCATAGCCATATCCTCCTAGAAGCAACATGGTTACAGGCCCCTCGGGGCCAATTAATACCGACCCTCTCGACGTCGGCACCTTCGATTTGGTTTTTTCAGTTTTGCAGTTCAAGAGGTTTTTTTGAAATTTTCTTACCGGTCTCACAAACCGCCGGGAAAATAGATTTCGGGCCTAGTGTGAAGCCTAAAGCTCGGGGCTTGATCAATGAGCGCAACCACTGTTTCGCTGGAAAACCCGTGAACTGAAATTGCTATTAAATTTATGTCGCAAATATCGGGTGCAAAAGTAGGTCTTTTGACGAGGACTTTTGCGAAAGCGTTTTGCCGATGTCATTTTTGGGTACGCCCCAGAGTGACGGACGAAAGTGACGGCCGCAGGATGTAACAAAAGGGTGGATTTTCGATCAAAGTGACGCTACACAATCGAAACCACCCTTATGTGACAGTTTTGCCATGGCCCGCATCGGATACGCTCGCGTCAGCACCACAGATCAGGACCTCGATATTCAAAGCGAGCGGCTGAAGGCCGCCGGTTGCGAAATCACCCGGTTGGAAACCGGATCGGGAGCTTCCCGAAAGGGCCGGTCCCAGTTGGAAACCACCATGCAGTTTCTGCATGCGGGCGACGAGCTGGTGGTGCTGCGGCTTGATCGGCTTGGCCGCTCCACCCGCGACGTTCTCAATCTCGTTCATGAGCTTGACGAAAAGGGCGCATCCCTTCGTGTCCTTGAACCCGAAGTCACGACGGCCGGAAGCATGGGGCGAATGGTCACCACCATCCTCGGCATGGTCGCCGACATGGAACTCAAGTTCATCAAGGACCGGCAAAGAGCCGGTATCGACGCGGCGAAAGCTGAAGGCGTCTACAAGGGACGGAAGAAGAATGTTGAGGATGACGAAATCCGCAAGCGGATCGCTGCTGGCGCGAGCAAGGCGGCGGTCGCTCGTGATCTGAAGGTTTCCAGGATGACCATCTATCGCGCTTTGGAAGGTCAAGACGCGCCTTCAGAATCTATTTGATTGTGCGTTCACTGTCCGTTTTTCGAGTTGGCCAAATCGCAGCTGCGGGCCGACTGGGCCAAGATGGTGCTGCAGGCACACGGAACAATCGCCACGGTGGGAAGGCCCACAAGAGGACAAGCCGCGTGGCTATATGCCAGCCAAAGATAATCCTGACGCCGATCGCGACGCGGTAGGGGAGAACCTTCAGGAGCCCAAAAAGCAGAACGTTTCTGACGCCTCCAAGACGAAGGAGAATTCAGATCGGCCCGTGCGCGAATAGCCGCACTTGACGAATGCTAAAAGCGGTGATTTTCTTGGCAGCCGTGCGGGATGCGCGGCGGACCCTCATCGTATCGCTACCGCAGGAAAACCGCTCTCTGCTCGTCCTGTAGGCAGGAATTCGGCATTGCGCGATGCCGGGTTCAGGAGAGCGGTTTTCTTTTCGGCCCGCAGGAACGAATCCCTAGATCGGATTTTTTTGCAGCGGCGCGCGCAGGCGATGCGGGCAAGGGTTTTGCCGTTGTCGCCAGGAAGTGCGCGAACTCGCGCAACGCTCCGCTAAGGCAGCCAAGGAAATCGGCGGCTTGATCAGGTCGGGCAGATTTTTTTGACAAAACGCAGGAACTATCTTCGCCGCCCGCGCTTGTTGTCACGGATTGGCGGGAACACACTATGAATCTTAACTTCTATCTGCAAGGCGAGGTCGTGCCCGCCACTTACGATTTTGACATGAACTTGGAAGGCATTTTGCGGCCCAGCAAGGCGCCGCCTACCCGCAATCAGGGGCGAGTCCTTGTCTTGCTGGCAAACGGTGGAAATGGCCCGACACAGGCTCAGTTCGAAACGATTGCCGAGCTAAAAACGGTTAATCCCGAATGGGAGCAAAACTTCTTTTTCCAGCGCGGAGTCGCGCCGGAAAGCAAGGGAACCATCCAGAAATCGGCGCGTTAATAGAGCGTTGTCTCAAGCCGCCCCGGTTCGCCCCCCCGCCGGGTTTGGCACTATGGCCCGCCCTTTCCCCCGGCAGCGGCGGGCCTTTTCGATTCGACCCTGAATCACTGCTCCGCCTGGAACCCACCTGAAATCCTGACTGTTCAGATCTGAGAAAAGGGTATGGTGTTCATTAACGTCGATTTCGCTCGGTTTGGTGCGGGCGTCGTGGCGCCGGGAGGGCCAAAATCTTCCGTTAGTGGCTCAGAGACACAATGTTGACGGCGTGCAGTCCGGCAGTGTTGGCCGTGGGCTTCCCGCTTGTGTTTTGGCGCGGCATTTGACCTCGCCAATGGCGTCGAACTTCTTTGCCTAATCACACATGATCGGCA
>Ga0307515_10005956_pt1 | contig 24557 bp, 8 predicted proteins | sample 17_EM_MG_FD_194513 | JGI IMG/M metagenome (GOLD analysis project Ga0307515, IMG submission 194513) | Populus trichocarpa ectomycorrhiza microbial communities from riparian zone in the Pacific Northwest, United States - 17_EM | ecosystem: Host-associated > Plants > Roots > Unclassified | place... | reverse complement strand
TATTACTTACTGGCCTAAGGTGCTTCCTAATAACTACGAAGCAAAAGAGAGTAACGCTACTCAGTCATGCTTAAGAATTATGCACAACCTCGAGTATTCCTCGCGAATGTCCCACACAAAGCGTGCGAATTCTCGAATTGGGAGACCCTCTTAGCTTCGATTTAAGACAAACTGGGCCTCCTAGAGATTATGGTTTTCCTCTCCTAAATTCCTTTCCATCTCAGAATCTATCCCATGCCTCCACTATTTATATTCAGGATTCTTCCTAGATAAAGACACCGTTTTCAATACCGTATTTTAAGGGACACCAGGCTGGTGTAAATGTGGCCATGAGAAGGATAGCCATGGGTTCTAGGTATTAAAAAGTGCGTTTAATATCTTTCGGCTGCAGCGACAAGACAGATCAATAGTGGATTACATAGATGCTAGAATAGGCTGCATATTTCTGTAGACTTTAGCGTAATTGTATTTAACGTGTTCCTCTACACTACGATGTGCTTATCGAAGCCGTAATTACACGTCGCGCGGCATCCTCTAAGCAATATGCATGTAGCCAAACCCCACTACCCGCAACACTAACAGTGGCCCTATATCCTATAAGTGTCTGGAGCATAGCTGGCGATATTCGCCCTATAAGGGCTTCTCTTATACTGGTTCGTAACCTCTATATACATATCTGCAGCACACTCCCCTTTAATTTAGGCCTTAATTCCTCCAAAACAGGCATTTACTGGTCTTCGTCACCCACCGTACGTATGCACTCTAAGTCAGCTTGGCTAATACACACCGCAATCTGCGCCTCGCCATTGAAGACCTTATTTACATTACAGTCTATGTTAGTAAAGGTGTAAATAATAGGCATAGCTTATTTCATACCTCCCGAGTAAGTTTTAAGGCTCTAAAATAGAAGTTCAAACGGGGGGCGTGGCGCTAGTGTGGGCTTTATTAGTATAATCTACAGACCTACAGAGAACAATACAGCCGCTCACATGTAATCTGGCAGCAGTAGCTATCGCCGCCAGCCTACCTTATCTTTAAACGTGTCACCCGTAGGAGCTTATAACTACCCTTATATCTATCTATTTTCGTTCTTAAGGCCTAGTAAGATAGATAATTCCCTTAAATTAGGTTTAATTTAAACGCCAGCTATAGCGAAGGCGCATTTGGCGAATTCTGCTGGGAATTCTACTACTAACTTTGTTTTTTACGGTATTTATAGCTTTCGACGCTTAGATACCAAAGAATATAAAAGATAAGACAAATGGATGCGGCCTTCCTACTATTTATACTTTGTCGAAGATTACGAGACTACTGTATTATTTATATTTAACTCCGTCCACTCTCTCCTAAAGTAATAGCCTAGTACCTTTATACCAAACGGTTACTTTATTATCACCGCGACCGTGCCGCTAAATACTTAACTGTATCATGCAAAAGTATAGTCTAGTATACCTAAAAAACCGACATTTTTTGCATTTAACGCGTAAGTTGATATGCTTTAGAGTTATTTTACCCCTGCTTAAATCAGCCGAGCTAAAGTAAAAAGGCTTTTTTAATAACAAAGTATATAGCGAAATGTCTATCGGCATCTATGGTTCTGTTAGTACTATAGTACTTTATACTATGGTTACAAAAAATTTGCTAAAAGTAATCTACTTTAATGGCCAATTAGCCTTACTCACTACTATAGAATCCCTTAACTCCCAGATAGCAGTCCTAGGACTCTATATACCCATTAACCCTAAGTATAACTACATATACAATAAAACGCTTAAAGCTCATTAACTATATAACCTTATAAAGGGTCTTAAAATTAATAAAGTCATAAGGATAAACGCAGGATTTGAAGTTATGCTCTGCGACTATTCAGATTCCGGGGTACAGAAGATTATTACTAGTAATATCACAGTCCCTAGAAACCAGCAGAGGGAGAAAGACCCCTCTCTACCTTAAGATCTATATAGAACTCCGCCGCTTAAATATAGCAATCTGTTTACAGCATAGAATTTATAAAAATAGGTTAGAAGTAGTACCTAGCATTATAGCCAATCTAGCGGCGCTAGCGGTGCGATGGAAAAGAGAGTTAAACTAGATTTTTATGGAATAGTAACTTTCTATAATCCTCGGCTTTGCAGTCTAAGCGGATCTTATTATAGGAGTATTTTCGGTTATAACACGTACCAAAACGGCTGGGGTTTTTGCCAAGGACATCGCCTTCTAAACATTAGTAAGGTAGATACAAAAACAGTACAAACTTGGTTAAAATATGCAACCGCTAGGGTAAACATACCTAGCTTAAAACGCTCGCTATATTCTAGAATCAATTGGCAAGCTTTAACAGAAGTAATTATAGATTATCACTATAGCTGTATAAAGGAAATATATGCGACCCTTTAATAAAAAGCTTATTTCTTTAATAATACAAGCGCCATCCTAATTAAAGTTTATAAATTGAGCCACGCGGTTCTTTACCCTTATTTTTAATATCCTTTAATTGCTAATCTTCCCTTAAGTTTAATTATGGACTAGACGATAACGCAGTGCGCTACCGCTTATACTAAGCACATTAATCTAGATACTCTAGAAGAATTTAAAATGCTTATTAAAGAATCTATACACAAGGTCATGCTTAGGCTTTGCACTACTAAGTAGGAATTATTTAAGTGGAGTAGAACGCATACTACCAACTTACTTAAGGCTACTATGGGTCGTGGAGCCGTTTAATCCATAGAGTCTAGCATCGATTTACTAGAAGAAATTATATTTTTCTATATAGAGACTACCTCAACCATGGAATGGCTTGGCTGGGGAAAATGGTATAGTTGCGAGGAAAAGTGCAAATGGAATATAAGTACTTTTTACAAGCTAGGAATGCATAAAATGTCGCCAGAGCTTACCGTATAGATACGAAGGTTATATAAAGTTATTGATAATAATTATTACTAACTCTTTATTATTTAGGAACTTTACTATATCCCTATATAGCCAGTTATCTACGCACCTGGAAAGCATTAAGGTGGAATTTATAGTAGTAGTGTGTTGTCTTCCGGAGAAATACGTGACTTCTAGAAGCTAAAGTGTTTAAGTTGTGACGATTTTAATCGTGGAGGTGGACGGGCGAGAGAACCTAAGCATTAATTTCTAGATATGCCGTATAACGAATCCAAAGAAGCATCTCTTTAGTAGCTACTATAGCTCATTATATACAGCTCCCTGCCTTAAGCCCCAATTCTGCAAGCTTTTAGGGGTAAACCAGAATCTACTTATACTAGTAAATGGCAAACAGGCAGCAGGCGTCCGGCTAGCAGTAAAGGTATCGACTAAGCGCCAATTCGTTCCTATATATAATTCGATTAGCTAAGTTAAAGCTAGATTAAGGGTGCCTATTGTCCGCCTAACTAGTGTATATATAGAGGCTCTAGAGCCTTAATTAATAAGATATAGTTCTTATTCCTGATCTTCCGTTTAACAGAAGGTAGAAATGGTTTTAAGATATAGAGCTAAAGAGCCAGAGACTGCAAAGCAAAAGACTATCCTTAATACCAACTATACAAGACGGAGGATCGCAATAGCTATAGATACTAGGAATTGTCTTTACCGCATTTCAATAATATAACAGCAGATTCGCCGCAACCGTTATCACGTTATAAGAGTAGTGTGTATTTCTTAGCAGGCATCTCGCCCCTCCTAAAGGGCCAGAATAAACCATCTCTGGCTTTAAAGATCTAATTCCAGCTACTAAGTAAGACAAGCTTTAGAGATGTTAGTGAGACATTAATGCTATATTGACGTTAAGCCCGGGCGTAAAGTTATGCTCATTTTGCTTAAGGTAGGAAATGCGGGGCTTAATCCGCCTGCGTATACAACTTACTAATTAGTACACATAGAGTACAGCTCTAAGGACGATGCAAGGGATAGAGCCTCTCCTTATTCACTCATAAACAATCAATTAATAAATACTATTTACACTCTCTTTAGCTTTTAGGAAAGTGCATACTGCGGGTCTAAATATAACAACTTATAAACATATTTAACGAAGGACACCACGCTGAACTATTTCAAATTTTCGAAACGTGCTAAGGCCTTTATCAAAGCGTTTTCTGCAACATAGATAACGGCCACTATATTTAGAGTTAGAGTTGTTCCACCTCTTGATACAGTTATAGCAGAATAAATGGCCTGTGATAGTTAGACTTTTCTTAAAATTATCTAAATATGTATAGGAACTTACCGCAAGGGGTAAGAGTTCAATGAATAGCATTATTAGCTCTTCTCCAGCAGATTGAACAGTTAATTCTAAAAATCTTAGGTGCCTTCTGCACCCCTTAGTCGGAATAATTCCAACAAGGGCAGTTAAACTATTTAACTATTATCCCCAACTTATCCTTGGCTTCTAGGCCACCACTAAGAATACATTCGCCACAGATAATCTGTAATAAATTAGTTAGTCTGTTAAAATGGTCATTAGCTCTAAGGAGTTTCTTATATAGCAATAGCGTTCCAAAACGAACATACGCGCGCTATTGTTCTTCCCTTTGCCAAGAATATTCGTACAAATAGCGTAATGCTCAGTATTGTTAGTTAGATTAATAACCTACTACCACCAAATAGATATAGCGCTTGCTAAAGTTGAGTTAGCGAAGAGAGATTTTTTAATATATTGACCCGATAGCTCGACATTGAATGCGACATCTACCTATGATTAGAAAATCGAAAATCGAGATAAATATTGGATATTACCTCAAGAGGATGTCTTTCTAGCGGTCTTTACTTTGGTTTTATGTATATAACTTAGAAATTTGCCATTCGCAGGTGCTTTTCTGTAGGAGTATATCTAAGTATGTTTACGTCTAACTAACATACTATCCAATTTAAGGGTAAAGGCCGACGCTATAATGTAAAAAAGTGAGATATATAAGGAAAAAGAATTAAATAAAGTTTATAGCACTAAGGCGATTAAAGGAATATATAAATGCAACCAGGTTTACCTAAAGAGGACATATATATAAGGATACATACCTAGTTTATAATTATCTATCACCTTTACCGAGCTACTAGGTCGTTAAAGAGCCGGTTAAAAAAGCCTACCTAACCCACCTAACTAACCTAATCCACCCGACCCACCTAATTTACCCTTTAAATGACGAAGACTATATTAGTAGTTCCTTAGAGAGACAAACAACCCTACCCTTACTACCACAGCTATTTAGAAACTCTTTAAAAGGTAGGAGATAGTTTCTTACTAGGGGCATTTTTCTACGGGGTTATTATAGTAGGGATACGGCGCGTTATAAGAGGATTTTATATAGTAACTTTGTATCCTTTTACTATTATAACAAATCCCCTTATACCTCATCTTATTGAAATGCTAAAAGAAATATCATGGCCGTAGGTGGTTGCGTCATTAACCTACATCGCAGCGTTTCTCTTATGTTTTACACTTATACTCCTAGTTATCTGTAAAAAGGCGAACTTAAACGCTGGTATTGTTATATTAATTGTAGGAGGCTAACTCCATTATTACATCTTGCAGGAACTAATAGAAGTATAGTTTAACTCCTCTCTTTAGGCGCGGGATAGTTTATGGCTTTAATTACGTGGCTTAGAAATCCCAGATCTAAATAACTTAAACTCTTTACCTAGTAAGGTTTAGAGCGCCGCTGCGGAAGCCTAAAGCCTTATCAGCGTAGCTTATAGTGCTATTACTAGTGCTGTGGGCGCGGTATAAAGTTCTATAAATAATATAGTGCTGAAGAACTGCAGTTTAGGCACGGAAAATTACACTATTGCATTTAACGACCACGTTGATTATAGGAGCCTGCTACTTAACCTTATAAATGTTCTGCCCAAAGCCTTTACAAAGATCCTAGGCGATTAACTTAACAAACTTTAAGCTATGGATGACGCATTGATACGAGTGACTTCTATAAATATTACATACTGCTTAATTCCAGGTTTAGTTTTGGTCGTAATTCTAAGCTTAATATTTTTTTCTTCTATATTTAAGCTTCTATCTTACTTCGAGGCTTATTTTCAGGCTCTTAGTATTCAACTAAAAAGAATCCTTTGTGTACTATATTGTTTAGTTTACTATATCCCCTTTCTAATTCTAGCTATTATCTTGCAAATTTTACTATTTAAAACCAAACACCTCCCTAACCGTATTAAGGCGGAGAGGGGGAAGGTTAGTGGATATTGCTTAGGGCTCTATATTGTGTTATAGTCATGGTTTTATTAACCCTCTTTACGCCATTCTCAACTTCGGACGCAAGTTATCTCTTTAATCTCTAAGGGTTTTATACATTGACAGGCACTGCTAGTACTAAAAGCGTGGCTTTAAAAGGAAAGTAGAAGAAAGGTGTCCGGGAATTATATATTTAGTGCTGTCATATTGCTTAAATTTATACAGTTTTCTTAAAGGTGGCACTAGGAGGAATAGAAATATATTAACCCTTACGGGGTTTTAGCAATGACTATGCTATGTCTATATAATATTTGGCTAATAAGTAGGGGAGAATGTACAAAGCAACGCTTTACCCTTCCTATTTGTAAAGATGTCGCGGCTAACCATTGCGAAGATATTCTTAGATGCTCCTCTCCTAGTATAGCCTTTCTAGACTTAAGTGTTCGTTAGTATAGCTTCTTAGCCTTAGTAGGCAGAATGATTCTACCTATAAAATATCTATAATTTACATTATATAATTTATTTAATATTTAAATTATAGGCGAGTTGTATTAGAGGGATATAGGACAAAATAATAGAGTAATAACCGATACCTAGGTATTCAAAGGTAGATAGGCTAGCTCTTAGCATTTAGTGTATATATTTGCACTACACATCCTAGAGTATTAGGCTTTATCTAAGCTTTCTGCGTAATAACTGCTTGATTTTTTATATTATAGAGAGTCTCCGGCCTCTAGGTGTAGGCGAAACAAGCAGTACAGAAATCCTTGCTTAGTGAGGTCCCATTAAACCAAAATTGGAAACCTATCGTAGCTGTCTGGCTATCGTAAGTTAGTACTGTTTGGTTAACCTCTAGGGAGGTAAGATTATTATAAACAAGGCAAGGCCCTCTAGCGCATTTATTAATGCTAAAGGGGAACTATTAGTTGCACATATTGTCTAAGGCGGTATTATAGTCACTAAGCAGTGGAAGGCCGGGTATAGTACAGCTTTAGATGGGACCTATATCTACAGTAAGCGGGGCGGTAGTAGCGGAAGGAAGGAGGGAGATAATAGGAAGGACAATAATGAATATATACATATTGATGTTATAATTTATTTCAATTTCTTAGATATAGAACTTATTTAGCTATTATACTTAGTTGTTTGAGGTTGTGTTAAACCTTAGTAGAGAATTTAGAAATTCTTAACCTTTCCTTTCTGGCCATCTTCTAGAGACTATTAACCACGCGTACGCCTATGACCATTAATAGCTACTACTAACCGATCACCGAAGCCACTTTAGGCCCCTGGAAATACCTATTATATTAAGGAAATGCTTCCCTCTGAAAATTAGTGGCCTTACATAATTGCTCTCTTAAAATTACTACCTAACTTAGAAAGCAGATTTACTATAAAGGACTTAATTCATTAATAAATTGTAAAGATAATTACTTATATAAAGCATACTACTTCTATTTCTGTAAATTTTACTAGTAACACCTAATAAATATATCTTCCGCAACTACAGAATAGATATCCTTAGAGAAGAGTTTTATAATTATAATAATCCCGAAACGCGCCTAACCCTATATTATTAATTAGATACAACTTACCGTAAAGGTGCTCTTAACGCAATAGACCCTAATATCTACTATAATTTATACTCCCGCCTTTACAGCGATACGGACTAAAAAGACGCACTTATACTTATAAACGATGCTGTTTATAATAAACTGCTTATAGATATAACTAATAAGGAGGTTATATTAACCCTTAACCTAATGCCTAGTCAATAGCTTGTAACTTCAATTTTCTAGCTTAAAGAGTTACGTTATATAAGAGTCCTTAACTGCATAAGCGAGTAGGAGTTAGGAAGAGTAACTGCAATTCTTAAGGTGCGGAATCTGAATCGTTATTATTATCCGTTGTTAGTTGCGGTCGATCCATTATTTAGACAATGCGATAGCTGTAAAGATATTTATTCTCTGGGGGAAACTTAATGGATCGCAGATTATAAAGTTTATACCGTCTATCTACGATGCAGGTTAGATAAGAATGAGTGCCTAATTTGTACACCTCCGAAGAAACCTCCGAAGAACATTCTCTCTTACCAATTATGGGATTACCTTATAGCAATTAAGCCTATATATATAATGGTGCTTAGCATTATATCTTAGCCAAATGATTTAATTAGTTACGCCCTAGTACTCTTTAGAGAGGACGGGCCGATGTATTGGTATAAGGTGCAAGTATTAGAAGGTTATTTCGGTAAAGCATTTATGGATAATCTTAAAGCTTTTAAATCTCTTCCGGTTAATTCACGATTTTATAAAGTGTAGTCTATTACATATCCCTAGTATTGTATAAGTTTTCTTCTCCCTTAGTTATATAGTTAGAATAAGTAAATATAAGTAGGCTAGCTGCTAAGTAGTATCTCTAAGGTATATATAAAAGGTTGCGTTAATAGAAAGAATTTTAAGTATATAAGCTAGTATAAAGCAAAAATATTTAGTTCCTTAGTAACTTAAAGTAATAATTTACGCTAGTGCTTGTATACGTCTTTCTTACTATACTTATGCCTTGATTAACTAAGTCGCTAATAATAATTGTTAGGACATAGATACGCGTTTAATTATCGGGAATATATTTCTAGTCTCCATAGAGCATACCCGCTAGCGTGTACTTGAACCTATTTAGACGTATACGATAACATTATAATTAGCAGTGCGAAGAACGCCTAGAAGTGAAAACTCTCTACCTTTCTACCCTAGCCGTGAACCACGCTTACGCCAATGCTTTAGGTACCTAGAAATACCCATCACGCCAATAAAATGCTTCCCTCTGAAAATTAAGGGCCTTACGTAATTGTTTCTTTAGAATTACTACTTACTCTAAAAAATAGATTTACTATAAAAGACCTAACTTATTAGTTAATCGCTAAGATATTAAAGCATACTTTTTCTATTTTTATAAATTTTACAAGTAATACCTAACAAATATATCTTCCCTAGCTCCAGAATAGATATCCTTAAAGAAAAGTTTTATGGCTATAATAACCCCGATACGCGCTTTAGCCTATATTATTAATTAAATGCGGTTTATTGTAAAGTTGTCCTTAAAAATATGGAGGATAATGCTTGTTATAATTTATACTCCCGTCTCTATACTGATTTAGACAAAAAAAAGGCACTTATACTTATGGAAGATGCTACTTACACTAAATTGCTTACGCGGATGGTTAATAATAAGGCTAGGATATTAGCCTTTAACCTAATAAACGACCAGAATTTCTCGACTATATTACGCTGGCTTAAAGAGCCACTTTATATAGGACTCTTGAAGGATATAAGCCAGGCAGAGTTAGAAAAAGCAATTTTAATTATAACTATCCGTAATAAAAGAGGAGCGAAGCAGCTAGCTCCTTCGCCATTAATTACGACCGGTTCGCCATCTAAAATATACGCTTAGTGTAAAGATATTTATAGTATAGGGGAATCCATATAGTCCGCAGACTGTTATATTTATTCCTTCTATAAGCGATGCAGACCTAATAACGATGAGAATAAGTGTCCCGTCTGTATACCTCCGAAGAATATTCTCTCTTATTAGTTATGAAAACACCTTAAAGCACAAACTAGCAGAATAATAATAATCGGCCTTATATCTTAGCTAATGTCCTTAATTCGCTACGTCCTAGTAACCTTTAAAGGCAACGGGCAGATATATTGGTATAAGGTATAGGAAATTGAATTTTATATAGGCAGGGAGAATTTTAGGGCATCGCTAAATGAGTTTAAAGCTGTTTTAATTGATTTACAATTCCCTTAGATACAATCTACAAATAGATTAGTGAATAAAGGACGAAATTAAACCCTATAAGTATCTAAAATTCCTATTTAACTAGCTAGTACATCCTTTAGCTTTAAATAGAGTAGTTAATACTTATTGACCTAAATTGGGGTTACTTATTACCGTCTTACCCTTAGCTCGGTTACCGACTTGGTTACCAACCTAGTCTATATTACGGCATTATAACGCGTAACCTAGACAGGGAGCCTAGTTAGGGGTTTGGCTAAGGACTTAGCGTCCTAACGCGTATATATTACGTCTCTACCTCCTATACATACCTCTCCTCTTCTCCTTAGCTTAGTATCTTTGTAATATAGTATTCTACAAGCTTTAGTTTAGAGGCATTTGTACAAGCTATAATAGTACGTAAAAGAACACAATATTTAGATTCTAAAGTATATCACTGTACTTATAGAGAGTTTATACAAATTTAAGCGCCATTTACTTCTTTAACCTTCCTTTTTAATACTTATATTAGCCTTCATTTAGTAACAAATCCTCCCGTAAATCCTCCTTAGTATTCTCTATTCCATCTCTTACTAGTCTATTATTTGGGGGATCTCTAAAAAGATATAATGGCGGAAAGGCTAAGTTATATAAAGGTAGAGATAAAGCTGCGGTAGGCGTTTCTAGTATATCTTCGGCCTAGTAAAAAGCCTAGTAGCCAATTTGAAAAATGCGAACCCATATATGACGACAACGGACTTGCCTTGGTGTTGTGTTTTGGATAATAATAATAACATATATGTTTAGATCTTTAAGAGGATAAATATTCGAGCAAGTAAGATAATTGTAATTATCTTAATGCAGAAAGACAAGAACATGTTTACTAAAACTCCCTTTAAAGAGAACTAATATTTTAAGGAGAATAACTACGCGTAACCCTAATAAAGGGTTTACATAATAAGGGGGGGTAAGACTAATAAGACCGATGAGACCGGTAATACATCACTTTTTAGCTAAGGGTAAAAAAATAATGTTTAACTATTATGACCTAGCCCTATACTAGAACCTTTTAGTATAACGCGCTAATTCTTACACCCTAGCACTAGCAAGAGAACAATTTAAAATGATTTGCGGAACATTAACTCTATTAGCGGAATACTACTTAAAATGCAACTTCTCACTATAGCTTCTGTAGCTATCCTAGCTATTACTTCTATTATATAAGCTAATTAAGCCAAAATCTACAATAAATGCTTATTTAAAGTCTATCTTTAGTTAGTTACTGCAGACCATTTATCTAATATAATTACTCTTTGGCCTACTAATATCTATAATAAGACATACTAAGTGCCTAGTCGTGGCGGCGTATTATTAAAACTCTTAATTACAGAAATAACTACGGACTCTGCCCCTATTACCCAATTTAAATACAATCTAGTAAGAGGCAAGATTTGGTATAATATATTAAATGTTAATTGCGTAACCAACTCCTACCCTTTTTAGCCTTATGGAATGTATATATAGAGTGGCCTAGGCTGCCTAACTTATAGCTATATTACTAGCGTACCTATTTACGTAGGCGTATATAATAACCCAAACGATAATAAAAATACTCTCTCTTGCGATGGGAATTCTAACATATTACTTTATTTATGCACTAAAACTCTTCCACTTTCGTACTAGTAAGTAGGATACTTCGGCAATTATCTAGTCCTACGTTTCTTTGCTAATCTTTATCGCGGAACTATCTTAAGTATCTTGCCAAAAAAACGTAAATTAAATTTACTGCTTAGTTATCCTTAATATAGGAATTAATTATAGCTTAATATATGCTTTTTATAGTAGAAAATATAAATCTTTTATAGCTAAAAAATTTGCTCTATATTTTATTAATTAATTACTCAGCCTAAACTAAAACTAAAACTCACCTTTACTTAGGGCTAATTATATAATAAGTTACTAAGCAAACAGATATAAACTAGAGACTTACTTAGTAGGCAAACTCGCTAGTCCCAGAGCTAGTATAGTACTAGTAATATATTTAAGCCTAACTATTTTATAGTGGCTATTACTTTTATATATCCGTGCCAAATACAAATAATTGGCGTATGTAGGTGGGCTAGCTGCAAATATAAAGTTTTACCTTTACCTTACTCTTACTATATTGCTTTAACTATAGCAGCGAGTATTATTATAGCGCTTTTATCTATCTTTTATCTTACTTAGTCGCATCTCTTTATAGGCAATCCGCTGCCTTTCTAGTAAAGTGAATTTACCGATACTACGCAATTAGTTATGCTAATGAATGGGATTGAGATTTATGGCTAGCAGCCCTTTCTGTGTAAGGGGCACTATATTAGCAATAATAAAGCTGTTAACAAACTAGGAGTTACGTGGCAGGCTGGGTAGAACGTCACCTTTTAGTATAGCAAACTAGTGGTAAGACTTAACATACATTTATTAACACTTAGTGTTAGACTTTTTAATTTTATAAACACTATAGGCCCTACTATAAACTAAATAGAGGGAGCCGCTTACAGTAGCGGTTTATGTTAAATTTTATTCTCCTACGATTAAGGCATAACGTGGGTTATAGTTTAGAACTTTAAGGGAAATTACCCCCGGGTTAGAAAGGGTGAAGAGGGGATAGTAACCAATCATTATAATATTAACTAAGACTACTATTTCGTAGTCCCTAAAGATTTCCCTTTAGGAGATAGAGTCATTGTTATATAGTAAGGCCTTTATTTCTAATATGCTTAGATTAGTAATAATAATTCTAGGACCTAGATTAATAACACTAGAAATTAAGAATACTATATATCGTGCTCTCCGGTTAAGATAATAGGGGTTAGAGCGTCCGTTTTAGTTATACCTTAGGGTTCGCCGCTACTAATTGCTAATCTCTAAGCTAATCCTTCTACTCTTCCTATAAATGATTAAATTTAGGCGAGCTGTTATACAGATGATTTGACAGCCATTATTTACCCAGAAATGTATAAAGGATATAACCCGGTTATACGAGCGCTAAAGGCGCTAAATCTTGTGCCCTTTCTAAGAGGGGAAAATCTTGTTTACGCCTCTAATAATTTAAATACAGTGAAGGCGCTTTAAAGAGGGCTTTAAAGTAGGGCATTTCAGAGTAGAGTTTAAAGTAAGACTATCCCTTGGATTTTCTAAGGGCTCTGCTTACCACCGTAAACTTATATAGGTAATGCGTGTCCGCAGGTATTATAGGGAGAGGCTTCGCCGCTAGTTCCCTCGTTATCTTCGTCTTTTCCTTTACTATCGTCCTCTACCTCCCCCCCCAATGCATCTTCCCGCCTATTATTAGAGTTAATCTTTCCTTACTTAGTACCTTTAGTCCTTCCTCTCTCGGAATCTTTGGCTTTTGCTTTTACCTCTAAGCAATAAGGCTCCCTAACTTCGTCCGTATTAAGCACTTAGGTTATAAGTACTTCTACTTCTAACTCTTCTTAACCTACTAGTGGATTGTGTTTATAATTAATAGGCTCTAGTATAATCTCCCCTAGCACGTTATAGATAAGTAGTATTTTTATAGTAACTACCATACCATCCAGTTTGGACGCAGTCGTGACGTTGACTATTACTACTGTTTTAAGCGCTACGACTCGTTTACTTATCGAGATTTTCTATATAAATCCAGACTCGCCATATCCTTTCTATATAGCAATTTATTAGTCTTTATAAAAATATAGATAAGGTAAGGGGATTTTAGAAAATTCTATCATTAAATTATAGCAGAATATTCTATTAAAATTTCCGCTATTAGGCAGTTTATGGTTCTACCGGATAAGGGGATTTAGTGAACATAGATATAGGTATTAACCTAAATCGGATTCTCTTATTACTATCTTACTATTGTCTTTATACCTATTACCTTATAACTTACCACCCTGTTTCTTACTATTGTATTACTTACTACCTATTTCTATTACCTATACCTACCTTATATATACCTTATATATATAGAAACCTTCTAGCTAGCTTTAATTAACAGAGTTTTTATTCTTAATAGTAATATAAATTATAGCTGCTAAAGCGGATCCCTATTAGGCCTATACGGACTACACTTTATATATATGTGGGGAGAAAACTCCATCTAAGAAAACCCCGTATTCTATCTCTTCGCCATTAAGCCCTGCCTATATAGTACCTACCGGTTGCCTATAGTCCTCTATATCCTTACTTTTAGTCTTTTTAGGGACCGCTACTGCCGTAACGAGCCTATAGACGCGCTAGTATCCTAAATTTTTACTCCATTACTATAATGCCCTTAAGGGGCGCCTATTATTATCCGCCCCCTTACCTTTTACCGCTATTCTTCCTAGCTAGAATGTATATAAATAAGGGCTAATTGAGACGCCTTTTGGTATTGGGGGCCTTCGCAGCCTTTTAAGAGGCGCTAATTTAGTAAATGTTCCCTTTAACGGGTTCTTTTTAGCTAGGCCAGGGCTAAAGTCTAATAATATCTTCTAGGCTAGCGAATGACGACGCTACTATATAAATAGTTAGCTTTATATATAGGCAGGTAAGAAAATATATTACTACTTCTTCTACGGGAGGAGGCCAAGAGGTATATAGCGTGGAAGTATATATATAATATTTACCCTGCCTATAAATAAGAACATATATATTCGTACCGTACTACGCGCTAATTTTATGGGCTCTCTAAAGGAAATTATTCCAACGTTTACGGAATAATTCCTGGACTACTCTTTTCTTTTTATCTACTATAATTTTTAGGATTAATGCTAGGGTTAGGCACTTACTTCTTTATAAATTTTTACTTACTTAGCCTAGGACGGTTTTACACCCTATACTTAGGTATAAGCTAAGGCAACCAGATACTGCTGCCCTTAGGAAATTACGGGCATTATCTCTTACACTTTATTGCCTTTAAGTTTAGCTTATAATGTCTTTAATGCCATATTAAGTAATACTATATTTAAGTTCTACTCCGCACAGCGTAAAGGTAAAAAAATATAACTTATAATGAACGTTACCATATAGTATACGGCTGTAGTAGTAGGCGGCTTTACGGTTCTGCTGCTCTACTATATAATCTCTTATATTATACATTTTCTCTATACCTTATCTACCTTCTTCCTTTTAAAATATTTTGTTTATCCTTATATTTGGCGAGGAAATACTATACCTAGAAGGCCAACCCAAATTTTTCTTTTAAGCGTTACCTCATACGTCATTACCAACGTTTTATGCATAACTATTGGAGTTAAATCCTTTACTTAGATCGGAACACGTGTAGGTATAATATCCCTTGCTAATATAATCCTAGTCGTAGCGGGATCGCTTAACATAGTCGCTAATTACCTCGGCGTTTCCGTATAAATATAATATAAAATCCATATATATATGGGAATAGTCACTTTTTTACAAGGATTAGTCTATGCGGTCACTCTATTTATAAATTAATAACCATTTATACTAAATCTATTAGGAATTTGGGGGCTTATTATACGTTTAGCCCGCCTTTAAACTATTACCTAAAAGCAAATTGACTTTAATGCCAGGGAGGCTCATTATTGGCATTAATATGCCTTCTTTCTACTAGTTTTATTCGGAGGGCTATTTACGAATTCTTCTTTTAATTCCATATGCTTCTCTCTAAAATCCTTATCTTTGCTCTTTAGCTTTATATTAAGGGAAACCCGATAGCAGAAATATATCTATTTATTAGGGCATCTACATAGGCTTTCTTCACAACCTTTAAATGGATATTCTGCTTATACCTAAACTTTTCTTAGAATAGATCTTAAACCAAAGCAGAAGTAATATAAGAAAGTAGAGCCCTTTACGTCTTAGTTTATATACCTAGACCCTAGAAAGTAAAAGCTGGCCAATATATTTATCTTTCTATTCCTAAAGCTAGCTTCTAGTCTATCTTCCAACGCCACCCTTTTGTAATATTAGGCTAAGATAGTAACTCAGATTAATTAAAGATATATTTACTTATTAAACCCCAGTAAGGGTTTACTAGAAAGCTTATAAGTTATATAGATACTTTAATATTAGCATTTATTAATGGGCTATACGGGGTTAGATATAATTTTAGCAATTTTAGAACGGTACTAATATTCGCGACTAGTATTGGAGTTACTAGCCACCTAGCATATATTAATAAGCTTGTTTAAGGCTATAGACGTTATAAAGTTAAAATAAGGCAGATAGTACTTATATGGGAGCTAAACACAGATGGTACGTTTGCCTTAAATTAGACTAGATTAAGTGCTAATACTATTAAACTAGGTCAGCAATTATGGGTGAAGCCATTTATAGATCAATTACTAATAGATAATACTAAGGAATACGTAAGTAGCACTCCGTATATATAAGAGCAAACCTAAGTAAGTTAATAGAATATTAAGGTTAAGATATATCTTCCTTAGATAGAGGAACCTAAAAAAGAATATAGTAAGAGAATTAAAGCAATACAAGGGAGGCTAAATATTGCAAATGTTCTATAAGAGAAATTGGCAGTACTTAATAGAAAAACGGTAATATTAGGTAGCAAGTCCACGTTAAGCCTATACTAAAGCTGCTAATTTTATATCCAGTTAGTGTAAGAATAGATGTTTAGGATAAAATTTGGGATTACGTTTCTTATAACCTTTATTAGGATTTATGCCTAGTTGACTTAGAATTTCAGCCTCTAAATAGCCGTTTAAAACAGCTTAATTTCTCTTATAAAGGGCTTCCTAAGTAAATTGGTAGCAAGTACTGTAGAGTCTTAGTAGACAGATATAAAGAAATAGGGATTATATAGCAAGTGCTTAGAGGATTTCTTTATTAGGTTTTTGTAACTATTATCTTTATTTTTATAGAAATGGCTATAGTATTTATGGCTTAGATAAGAGAAATTAGATAGAGATAGCGTCCGTTCTAAAATATACCGCTGCCGTGTCTGTATACTATTATATAAGTGGGAATCTATAAACGTTCTAAAAAATAAGAATCCTAATAGATAATTTACGTTCTACTTAAGATGTGTTAAAATAAGCGAAATGACTACTATATTCGTGCTATATATAACGAAACGTAATACCTTTCCAGCTAGCAATCTAAAAGCACCTAGGTATTAATACCAATACTAACGCACCTAAGGATGTAACTAAGTGAAGAAGGGGTCGAAATGATTTAACTTACCTATCTTACCCATCTTATCTACCTTATCCACCTCATCCACCTTATCCATCCGGTTTAATCACTTCATCTACTTTATTACCCGCTTAGGCAACCCTTAGAAAGAGACGCCCTTTAAAACAAAACGCCTTCTACTATTATGCAATATAAGTGGGTTGCGGGTAGGTTATAATCAATTATAGTATTTCCTTTATTAGTAGATCTTAATAAATAATATATTATGCTAATGCCTTTATTAGTGGAGTATAATAGATTATACAAATAACAGTCTCTAAATTCACTCTATAAATGTAATTTAAGAAGCATTCTATAAGATATGCGTCTCTAATATAGCCTAAATTCCTATAAGGGCGAGCCTAAAGCTTTATTCCTCCGATTAACTCTTACCCTTAAGCTTTAATCTTAGTAATATCCGCCTATAAACTTTCCACTTATATACACAACTGCAAATCTATACGGTATTTAGCGACTAAGTAGCGATACAGGAAAACTATCTAGCGACTGTATATAACAACTAGACCTGTTACTATAGTAACGGCGAATATTAAAAAGTGCGGCTTACGGCGCACAGAAATTAATGTTAAAGATTAAAAAGCTAGGTAAGTGGCCGATGCCAAGCCTATAGATAAGGGAGATGAACTTAGAGTAAATTCCCTAGTTATTTATAGATATCCTAACGGAATTTCCAAAGGGGTTGCATTACGCTATTTCGGTTTAGGTAAGATAATAGCGCTAGGCGTATTTATAGTACCTATAACCAGGTAGCCATTACTACTAAGGGTAGTAGTTATATCCGGATAGAGAGCTCCCGTTTTAGAGGCGAGCTGTGTCTAGGTTATATAGTGAAGTAAAGTTTTAAATACAGTCCTAGTTATATTTAGCAGGACTTTCTAGAAATTTTAGAAACGCTACTTACTTTATTAACTAGAAATCTAAACAACTATAGGTTACTTACACAGCGACCATGCATAAAAAGGTAATTAATTTAAATAGCATTGCGGCAAAAATTCCAAAAAATGCTTGTATGTTTAGATTAAACAGATATAATGCGGTAGTTATATTTATACTAAAGAATAAGTAAAAACAGAGAGTGGCCAACCTGCCTTAGTCCGGAGATATTCTAAGTAGAGTTTAGATCCGCCGCGAATAGCTAATATCTAGACCCTCCTAAATAAGAGGCCACTATAAAAGTAATCCCTAACCGATTCTTTCTTTTCTATAAGCCTAGTACAAAATGGTAGCTAGTAAGTATAGAATGGTCTAAATGTTGACATTGCGAGGACTCTCTATATTAGGGTGACTTTGCGGCCAAATCTAATAAATATATCAGTAAGAAAGCTACATTTAGCAATAGGCCCTTTTTCTCAAAAATGGCAAAATCTAAGAAAATAACTCGCGCCTAAAAAAAGAAAGAAAATGTCAAGGCCGTTCAGCGGCGAAATGAAATTAGAACTCTAAAACTTTAATTAGCGGCTATAAAGGAGAAGAAGAGTAGAGAAGAGGGTAGTGAGTAGAGTAAAGAGGATAAAAGAAAAATTGAAGAATTGGATAAAAAGTTGCAGGACTTGTTATAGGATTACTAAATAGAATCAGATAATAAAGATAGTAGAAACGGCGTAGGCTCTAAGGACGTAGATAAAGGGCTTATAGAGTCTATAGAGCCTAATAGAGAGAGAGAGCCGCTTTTCATTTTATAAGAGCTATAGAATATAGGCCCCTAGGGCGTAAAACAAACGCCTGTAAAACAAGAGTATATAGGGTTAGAGCCTACTATAAGAAGTAAGTAGTAGGATAAACTCTACGGGGAGCCACTTTATATCGCCGCGAACACGTAACCTAATTATAATACTTCTTACAGGACCACCGTTGCATAGGCAGGTAATTAAAGGGAAGTTATTAACTACTACGGTCTGCGCAATGCGTCTATCTATAGAATTATAAGAGGGGAAGCAGAGGATAATTACGCATTTCCTTCTAAGGAAAAATATACCAACCCTAACTACAGACTCGGGGACGTAAGAAGACTAAATAGTAAATTTCTATACACTAACAAATACATTTCTTGCCTTTGCGTAATTACGTGGAAATCCCAGTACCCGGAAAACCCTAAAGAAGATTTAAATTTAATTTATTGGGATAAAGCAAAAAGGCTAGTAAAACGTTTTCCTATTATATATATTCTAGTTAACTAGGACACGAACAATAGACTAAGGCGGTATTAGGAGACTAGAGGAACCCTTTAAAATAAGTAAAGTACCAAACTAGCTAATAAAAACATTTATAATGCAGCTTGGCAAGCTGAAGAAAGACTTAAGGAGTACTTAGCTAGTATACGCCCAGCTAAAGATAGATCTCCTATACCTAGTATTCTCTACCTAACGTCTCAGTAGTTCCGCGAAATTTTAGGCACTTTAGCTCCGACTGGAACTCTGACTAGAACTCCAGCTCTGACTAAAACTCCAGCTCTGACTAGAACTCCGGCTCCGGCCATAAGGGCAGCTAAGATGGCTATATTAAACGCTATCCTTGAAGATTTTAAGGAACTCTACTATAAGCTATCCGGGGTTAATAATTTTAATAAACTTAACGCTATAAGTAGGGTATAATGGATTAACGCGTAAAAGATAGAAAAGGTAAGGCATACAGCAATAGCTGTCTAATTTTCCCCCAATAGTTCTTTATTTTTTTTTCTTATATAGTTTAAAAACAAAAGACAAAAAAAGAAACTTAGAAGGGGGGCGTTTTCCTATTTAAATTTTATTTATTTTATAGCTCTCCTTTATTATACTTTCTCTTCTCTATTTATAAAATAACTATACTATAAATGAAACTACTCTTTAGCGTTATTTGTATCACAAGCCTCGCGTTTAAAATCTTACCTTCTATTAAACGCGAGATTCTTTACAAACATAAATTCCTATAGGGTATTGCCACGATTTGCAAAAAGCATAGGAAATCTCGGTCTTTATTTATAGTGCCTTAACATAAACCATGTTTTAATTCAGCGTATTCTTTACAGCTAGTTATTTTAACGTACTAAACTAACCTACTTAATCCGCCTAATCTACTTAATCCACCCGATTTACCTAATCCACCTAGTCCTTTCAATCCTTCTAGGTAGTAATACCTACGCTTCCCTATTGCGCCTCACGCTAATTAACATAGATTTTAAGACGGTGGGACAGTACCGCTAGGGAACGAGTCCTTTTTCCATTAATGCCTCTATAGCAAGGCGTACTTAGTAAGGCTCAATTTATTAAATACTAAAAAATTATAATAGATTGGCGAAGAATGACTAAGGTAAACCCAGTGATATCGGCGGTTAGGTTAGCATTTTCTTATTAATTTAACCTAACCTAACCTAACCGCTGATATTACTAGGTAGACCTCGCGACTCTAAGCTAAAGCTAAATCGTACCCTACTATCCTTAAGTTTTAAATTAATCTAATGTTTCTTTTCTTTTACTTTAATTTTTATTTTATTTATTATATTTTAAATAACCCCTAAAGCCTTAACGACCTTTCTTACCCTTATTTAATTTGTCGCACAGGTTTTAGGTACAAGTTCCTCCTCTAAAGAAATATATTCTTTAATTTCTATTCCACCTTCTTCAATCTTAATTTCACCTTCTTTGACATCGAGTTCGGCGAGCCCTTCTGTAACTACTGCTGATAGTAACAACACAAAACTCCATATTGTCACGGTTGGGAAGCTGACTTAGCAATTCATCCTAGACACCATAACGGCAAATGTAGGAGATATTGTTCATTTCCAATTCTTCCCACCTAATCATTCTGTAGTTTACGCCGAGTATAAATATAAGTCTAAATCATATTAGTTCTCTCTATACCTTTATTACTAAACCAACGTAAAAAAGACCCGTATATTCCTTATAAGATAACGGGGCTATAAAAAACTAGCTTCTTCTCTAGATTTTATCCAATAGACGTGGTATCCAACGAGGTAAAAATATCTATTTTCCATTTTTAATATATCCACTTTATTTAATTAGTAATTTATATTTTAATAGCCGCCGTTATAGAACCTTACCATTAATAATACCACGCCAATATTCTTCTACTATTTAGCTTTTAGATCGTACATTTAATAAGGAATAGTAGGAGTAATAAATCCTATAAGGGGATAAATTATTTACTATTTCCCCCCCCACCTTTTTTACTTTATTGTTATTTCTATTGCTATTTTTAGAAGCCGTATATATCTTATATTAGATTAGCCTATTAAAAGTAGGTGTAGAACAAGACCGAAACCATCGCTGTGCAGAGGGCGTATGCTAAAAATTCAACCTTTATGCTAAATCCTAGCGAACCATTCCCAGCTAAAGCCTTAAGTATGGTCACCTTAACTTAGGCGCCTACGTCAACCTCCCCATTAACCGCGATAACTAGCAGCGCCTTGTTTTCTACAACTCTAGTTATACCTTTACCCTCCTAAAACCTTTCCAATGCAGCAGTGGCAGGAATAGTCGTTAGCGCTATAGTGGCACTCACGCTCCTAGGCGCCTTGTTCGTTTATATTAGCAGAAAAAGATCATCTAGTTCGGATAGAGTAGCACCACCTTAAGAATTAAAAGCGAGTAGACGTGGTATTATATCACCTATGTTATATCTAGCGTACCGTAATAAAATCTAATTTTTTAATCGTAACTAGATTTCAAGTGTCAAGCTAGCTTAATTATAACACGAAATCTATCATTGTTTTACTCCGCTTCGTTATAAAAAACTCGCTAATATTGTGAAAATTTGATACGCGTAACTAGACATAATTTATCGTCTTAGTTAAGAGCGGTCGTCTTAGTATAAGACTACTTAGTATAAAACCAATTTAACTATAGAACTAATGCTTAAAAGTTTCAATAATAATATCTTGCTAGTCTGCAAAGCGTTTTAAAATATAGGCATCAAACATATATTATACCATTTTTGGATTCACATAACCCTATAGGTATACGTAGGAATCCCTATACCATTATTCACTTTTATTAACTAGAAAATACTAGGTCTAGAACTTATATATTAATTAATCTAAGAAATAGAGACTATAATTCACTTATTATATTATAGCTAGGAATTTCTCTCCAATGCGAATACAGGGTTTAGTTAGAGACTTATTGCTACAATTTATAAGAAGCATAGGAAATCTCTATAGGCCTTTATTCGCAGTGCCTTAACGTTAATCACGTTTCGGTTTAGCGTATTCTTTACAGCTAGTCGTTTTAACGCGTTAAACTAACCCACCTAATCTACCTAATCCACCTAATCTACCTAATCCACCTAAGCCATCTAAGCCACCTAGTCCTTTCGATCCTTCTAGGTAGTAATACCTACGCTTCCCTATTACGCCTTACACTAATTGACATAGATTTTAAGACAGTAGGACGGTACCGCTAGGGAACGAGTTCTTTTTCCGTTAATGCCTCTATAGCAAGGCGTACTTAGTAAGGCTTAATCCATTAAATACTAAAGAACTATAATAAATCGGCGAAGAATGACTAAGGTAGACCTTAGCGACTCTAAGCTAAAGCTAAATCGTGCCCTACTTACAGCTTACTTTGGCAATTAAAAACCCTTATATTTAGTTTTGTAGAAAGGCTTATATAACTGCGGAGTTGGTAAGGCATATATTAAAGCTCTATAACGGTAGTATAAATACCTATCTAAGAAGTCCATCTATTTATCAATCCTCTAGCTTAAGACGTTTCGCTATAGGTTGTATAAACTTAAAGCCTTAGAACTCGGACCGTCCGACAGCGAATATCCCTATAGCTGCTTTTAACCTATTACTAGCCGAAAATCTTCCTCTGGGATATAAGTAAACGATATACTCCGTTTTTAAATATTTTATAGATATATACTCGAATGTTTTAAGTCATCGTTTTGAAATCTATATCTGCGACGCCTAGATATCTTGACTAGCCAATATCGCGACCTAAAAATGCGTGGTAGATCTAATCTGCCTGGCCCTAAAACTTTAGGGGGCAAAAGTCACCGTTTAGTTTATATTATACTCGAATCCAGCCTTAATAGATAATGAATTAACTATAGCGCTTGGCCTTATAGACGATATATTGTCCTACGTGAGCTTTGCGGATCTTTATAACCTATAGACAGATCGTAAGGAAGAGCTTAGGGATAAAAATAACGAAGGAGGCCTTTAGGGCACAAGTTGCAAGGGAGAGCTTAAGGATAAAGAGGACGATAAAATTGTTTCTCTTATTAACAAAGCCATCGTCAAAGGCACGCAATTAAAATCCAGAGGGGTTAATAGTGAGACTATTGTGGCCAACATCCGCTAAGTGCTGTACTTAGCACGTTATCGCTACCACAAAGGCTAGAACCTTAATAATTACATAATAAAGCGTTATAATTTATAAAAAGACGCGCAACGGCATAAATCTCAGGATAAGGCGTTCGTTCTCCTAGCTCAGTTTAAGTCTCTTTTCGCTAGCGCTATACAATCCTTTTAGGCAGCCGTGGAAACGGCTACAGTCCTAATAGAGCACATTGTATTCGTCCCCGAGGCCATTACACAATCAGCGATATTAATTATTAAACTCGCGGCTAGGAGTATAGTTAACCCCATTAAAGAGTATAATAAACTGTATAATACTAATGGGACTTAATAGGATCTTTTTAGGATATCTATGGTTCCGATCGGCGGCGAACTAGGGTAGTTATTAAAATGGCAGAGTATAGATAATATGCTATTAGGAGACCTGGACTTTGTAGATTGCACCCTAGTTAGTTACAAAATTCAAATAAACGGCCCCAGATACGATTTTCTGCCCAAGATAATCTTAGGCGCAGTTAATAAATCACTTAATTATAGTAAGAAGCCGCAACTCTATGGGGATAGACTTTACCAGATTCCTTCTAAAGAGGATATAAAAAAGTTCCTTAAGTTTATAGGGGGAGAGCGTGCCAGCTTGCCAAAATATTAAGGGCGCTGCGATAGTTTAGATAGCGACATTGACGTTATTTAGTAGTTTCATTGTTTATCTACTCTATTACTCTATAGTAGGGACAGTAAATATATTATTACTTTTACTATATTACCTATGACTTAATTCTACTATTAATGCCTCCAGCGGGGTTCTGCCGCGAATACTCCTAAGATATCTACTCGTATGCTCTCCTTTCTTCGCTATTCGACTTAAAATTAGCTGTCTTAGTAACTAGCGGCCAGAAGTCTGGCCATACTTATAAGCGTATCTGGGTGCACCAGGCCCTATACGTCAATTCTCGTCTTTATTACCTCTATATTTAACTTTTAAGTATCCTCCTTTCGTCCTTACTTATAGAATATAAATGCTAAGTTACTTATACTGCTAGCGGTATCTAAATAGTCATTACCAAAAATCTCTCTCTTTATCTTAACCACTTGTTTCTA
>Ga0307515_10005955_pt1 | contig 24561 bp, 28 predicted proteins | sample 17_EM_MG_FD_194513 | JGI IMG/M metagenome (GOLD analysis project Ga0307515, IMG submission 194513) | Populus trichocarpa ectomycorrhiza microbial communities from riparian zone in the Pacific Northwest, United States - 17_EM | ecosystem: Host-associated > Plants > Roots > Unclassified | place... | reverse complement strand
GTCCCTCTTAGATAGTTGAATTAAGCTTCAAGCAATCAGTATTTCAACATGTATGGTGCATACGGCCAAGAAGAGGCACCGGGAAATTAGAGTTGTGTACCGTCGAACTTTAATGGATATGGGAACAACTGGTGGCGACACATCTAATTTTCATTAGGTCTATGCTTGGGATTTGCCCATCTATCGTCTCTAGAGCTGCTGTACTCTAGCTGGTAATTCATCTAATGCAGCGGCTATAACTCCGTGGCTGCTTCTTGTATTTTTCATTACCGAAACTATGACTATACCGGTATGCTATACATGTATACTTTTCAGTGGCAATTTTGCCCACACGGTCATTCTACTGAGTCGCTTGGACCCCAGACCCCTGATAGATGGCGTACCGTTAGCACATCCAATATCCGATAGCCGCGATGCCTCATTACTCCAAATAGCTCTATCATCTTTAAAGCGACCCCAAACCGTTGCCATGAAGCGCCCGCAGTAGCTCATTTGAAGTCACATTTATTCGGTGTTCCCAAGCGGCCCAGCCAGCCGCTGGGCTTTTTAGATATCTTCAGGCCGACCAGGCCTAGCTACGATAACTATCGCCGCCCACCCTTAGTGTAGACTAGGCTGGGCTACTATACTAAAAGCCTATGCTACAAAAAATTAAAGCCTGTAGGCTTTCAGATATCTGAGGCTGCCCACAGATCCAACCCGGCCCAGCCTCAATTTGGAGGCCTGCATTGGCGGTGTCCAGGCCCAGGTTCATGTAGGCCAGCCGGGCCGGGCTGCTTAGGAACATTGCATTCATTGGCCAGCAAGGACGTAGCCATAACCTCCGAGCTCATTTCCTCATACTCCACAACAATTACAGCCAAAAGACCTTCGATCTGCTGTTGTTTCTTTGAAACCGTACATAATCTCCATAGCTCGGGGTCGAGCACAGCTCACATCTTTATTCGAGGTGGCCGGATCACACGACCTATTGTCAAATTATACATGGTCAAGATATTCAGCCCACCATCATTTTCCACAACATAAATACCACAGCAGAGGCCTCCGGCGCGGCGATGTCTGACAATAGCGGAAGACTGATTGATATGTCTGATTCTCGCACGGAATTCTTTGCAAAATGATTAACAGTTGCATACAGCAAACTACACCTTCTCACATACCCCAATGGAAGATAATGTTCCAAATGTGAAGCCGTCCCCGCAGGCCTTTAATGCCGCTCTCAACATGTCCTCGCCGAAGTTTAAAGCATTCGCGTTACATTCAATGGCGCCAAACCTAAGATCCCAACGCCTCAGAATAGCATGGGTCACATTTGCATCAGCCGCACCAACGAGTATTCCTCCACCAGCTCCGACTGCCCCAGAACCTGTAAATTCCCACCAGATCCCCTGTTGAGCGACAATGATGCCGTCGACTGCGCTATCAGGAGAGAGCAATGAAATGTAACGAGTAATGTAAAGCTGGTCATGTACCGGCGAGAAGATCTCAGAGGAAAAATCTTGCCAGAGCGGGGACAAAGATTAGAGTAACTTTTATGGGAGTTGGTGCTTTTTCTTGTCATTTGTATCTGGTTTGGAGAGGCTTAAGAACTCTTTCTGTAGCTCTTATTCTTTTCACATCGCATGCTGGATTATGTACACTCTTCTCAAGAGGAGAAGGCCAGAGTCTGACAGTTAACGGATACTCCTCTTTATATTCTAGACCACAAAGCCACTATTACGATAATTTATTTGATATTTTACCAGCTCTCGCCTATGGAGGGTGGAGGTTGCTTGACGTGCGGTGTGAAAAAGCGAGCACATTTAAAGCAAGAAAAGCCCAATTGCCTGTCTGGGATGGGGAAACCATCTCGAGAAACTCTGACTTGGAGATTTTCGTATGGGCTCCGCAATCCGAAATTGGATATCAACCTAGAATGGGCACAAATTTCCCCCTAAGCCCACTTTGCGAGTGTAGGGTTAGGTGTCCGAGTGCACTGAATCCGTCGAGTATTCGTCTCTGATTTCTCCCCTTCCCAACGTAGATAAGCTATGAGATGATTGTTTATTGGTATCATAGGCCCTGGTGGGAAGCATATAGACTCCGTGGGTGTGCAGCAGCTTAAAATAAGCAATGTAGAGGTCAAATACTTAGTCTACTTCTACGTTTTGCACTTCAGACTCCAGCACCAAATCCGGGGTGCATGACGTTGAATTTCCTTGCCAGGCTCCTGACTGCCGTTTATCCAGAGGAAATCACCTTTGCTACCCCGGGATTCGGTGTTTCCGTGATACCGCGAGTTTTGGTTCCGTGGGACAACAGCGGTATACCCCAACGCCGTTACTCCTCTAATAGAGTAGATACTCTTCTGTCTCGACCTAGAACATCTAACAACCAAATTTCTCCTTCAGTTCCTGGCTATTAGCGGCAGCCGCTAACTGGCACACAGTCATAGGCTCCTTCCCCGAGTACGGAAAACTCAAAATCGTAGCCCCGGAAATCTTTTCATCCTCGCTCTTCAACAGATAGTTAACAGACTTCTCCATCTCCTCCTCACTCCCCATAGTTTCCATCGCTTCCTCTCTCTCCGCAAGTAAACCTCTCCTCCGTTTATTCTTCCCACACGTCGTGACATTCCAAGACCAATACTCCTTATCATCCGACCCTCCGTTACAGTTGCACTGAGTAACGATGCCATCCAACTTTTGCTGCAGCTGCTGGCACGAGACAAACTGTTGCTTCCCCGTCGGCGACCATAAACTAGAGTAACATCGACTTTTCGGGTAGTGCGCTGTGGTTGTTCCACCCTGGTAGATGAAGGAGAGTGAGGGATTGTTGGGGCAGCCGAAGAAGCTTATCAGACGGGCGATGGCGTCATTGGCACAACTGGAGCCGCACGAGGATTCGCATGAAACTGCTAAGGCAGTATGGGAGAGAGCCAGGAAGGTAAAGGTGGCGAGGATTGATACGGGAAACTTCATGGTAAATTTGGTTGGTATGGACAGAATGCTGTGGAGGGGGCCGACTTTATATGTAATGCCAACCAGCATGGTAATTGCGTACTTACGTACCCGCGTTCGAGAATAATGGGAATCTTTAATTGCGGCAGCGGCATCTTGTCTCGGAATGTGGTACTCTACACAGCGTTCGAGACTATGCGGTATCCCCAGTGCGCTTAGATTCCATGTTTGGCATGTGCACTTCAGGCCTTTTTCTTCCACGCATATTACCTGCAAACAAAGAAGCGGCACATGGCGGCATGAGTTGAGCCGGGCTAGGATGTTAGGATATGTGAATTTCGTTTCTGTTGAAGGTACTATGACAAGCAGTTTCGAATCGGCTAATAGAAGAGAAGCTTCTCCACCTCCAGCTGGTGCTGACAGAGATACAAGACTGCCAGGAGTTCTCGGTGTTTGCCCGGACCACAGAGCGGGCAAAACGTCGATGCATAAATCTATCGTTCTGGTAAATTTGTATGTTAATATATATAATGCTTGGACGCAATATTCCCCTGGATCGTGCAAATCCCGGTCGTGGCCACGATGATCCCCACAAATGGTCACTCTAAATCGACCACATTACGTATAGTTACTTGATAACACTTGCTGGTCAAATGAAGTCTCAATTTACTCCAAGAGCGAGAATCATTGAATGATTAATCCTACAAAAATTCCAATCTATACTGGTCTTCATGGTCTTCATGGTGTTGACCCAAAACTCCATAGGGTTTTGGTTATCATGCGGCTCTGATCAAATATATATCCGTGCATAACCCAGCTACTATAATTCATGGGATACACGCCTTGCACACCTTACTCATTATACGCCTTAAGTACAATATTCGCATTATGCACTAGTTATACATCTAACGGCTTATATACATCCTCATGCTCGGACTTTTCGCCTTACTCGATGAAATTCGATGGCAAGCGAGATCGATCGGCTTACATATTGTCCCCCGCGATGTAGTCTGTCATCCGACCTTTCCCGGTAAGCCACAAAAGCCATCCATAAACCATCCGCGGTTGACCGGTATCGATGTGCCGTACTAATTAAAGTTAGGAACCGAGACTGCATTTCTTATTGGCCAGTTTTAACCTCAGTCCTGTGCCTGCCGGTCGTGCAGTGCCATGTGGTGAATGGAATCGTGTTTGGCACACTGCGGGAGGTAATTGTGAACGCCTTGTATCATTGAATTCCGGGAAAATTAGCTAGGAATTCTGGGTTCCAACGTCGACTGCTCACCGTTTCTTTGTTTGTAATCATATTGCATTCGGCCGCTAGCGGCCATGGCATATCCCACACATATTTCCTCCCCACTTCTTCCAAAACATAAAGAAACAAAAGCAAAGTCACAAGTCCTCTCCCCCAAAACAAACGAAAACCGCCAAAAAGAAACATCAACTTTTTACACCCCCCCATCACTCGACTCCTCGTGATCTGAGTTCTCCGCCTCCTCCGCCACTCCACTGACTCTGCCTACGTCCGTATGGAAAAGACAATCCAACAACGCCTACGGACATTTTTCTTCTGCGAAAACGAAAGACATAGGTAAACTGATCTTTGGCTTCTTCATTACCTTTTCGACGAGTCCCACCCACTCATCCTCTTTTCTTGATCCATCAGTCCAAAGAACTAAGCCCTCTCTTTCTCTTCTCGCCTCCGCATCTGCTTGTTCTTCTTCCTGTATAATCACTTTGCCTTTCAGGCTAATCTCACTTTCCGGTATTGTCGAATACTCGTAACACCTCCTTTCGAGAAACCCCTCCGGGATCAACTCATCAATCCCCTCCACTCTATTCAACTTAAACCCTTCCGGTTCTGACATTTTTCCTCTCCCTTGCAAATCGGGCATCTTCATCTGCCTCAACTTATATCTTCTCAACCGATTATTAAGAAGAGACTCTGCTGGCCTGAGCGCAGCATCATTCATCAATGCTCCCATAGGTGTTGTCCTACAGCATCCGGTCGTCCTTCTGCCTTGTTCATTCAGGATCCTTTGCACCTCTTGTGCTCAATTCTTTTGTCCTCGCCACCACAGTTCAGCTCCATACAACCCCACTGCTTGTACTGCCGCGACTTGGATTCGTTGACAACTTCCAGGGTTTAATCCCTTATTAACCATTAGGGATCTTATCCGATTCTGCGCTTTCCTCGCTTTCGCGAAAGTCTTCTTGGTATGATCGTTTAGCGTACGACTGCTCACCGTAAGGTAATATGCAGTCCAACATGACAAGACACTTGCATATCCGACCTGAACACGCACGCATACACACTTCAATTATCCAGTTCGAGCTCTCTCTGACTAGAACTCGCGGCTAAAGCAATAGAGGGCGGGTACTTAAGCTTAACGCCGTGGCTGCAAACAGCCGAATATCCGGTGATAATGAGACCATATCTACTGTACCGACAGATAGGGCTTGGACAACGGCAAATTTTACAAAGTACGAGTAAGAAATGAAGAATCTAATAACGGTACCGAGGTATTGAAATGACAAGGGCGGGGTTCCGAGGAAGACATCGTGCAGAATGTATATGCAGACTCAGAAGCGAGGTAGCAGGGAAACTGCCGCTGGATGGACTCTTTGCTGAATGGCTTGTGAAATTGTTGAATGCTATATTGCAGTATAAGATATTGTCAATCCGTACGGGCCCATTCGACCCGAATGACAACATGGTGATACCATCTTGATAAGATATACACCAAGTTGCTATAACGGTGATGACAGATGCAAGTCTAACCGTATAATTTCTCGGGAATCCAAATGGCAATCAGTGATAATTTCTACATCTGATCCAGTGGGGAACTTCCCGTAGTTCTGTAGGGCGCCATTATAGTAGCCTTAGAAAAGGGTCGCTTCTAACGTTTTTGATAGGGGTACCTATAATCTAGGTGAGGCTCTGGGCTGTGGTTCTGGGAATGGGGAGCTGTGCTTAGATTTGCTTCTTGGGGTCTTCTCGACGTCTATCGTCTCGTTAGTTTCTGAGTTCATTTGTAACCTGGAGCTGAATCTATCTATTATTGTTGCTTGGTGTGAGGCGACACATGCATGTGTACAACTGTCAAGTTGCTCGCTCTCTGCCTTTCTGAACATCATGCTACGTACTTGGAAGCAATCCCCAGCCTATCCCACAGTCGCCCGCCGACGATACTGCCGTTATATCATATCTTATGTTCTTCCTATCCCTTGTGTAGATATTAGTGACGCGATGGAAACTTGAGCAGCATAAACGCTGGAAATACGGAGTTTCTCGTGCCTAGACGTCTCTATCCGCAAATGGAAGTTCAGACATTTGGGATTTGCTACACACGAGGGGATAACGAGTTTATGGGTTTGTGGCATCTGTGACATTCCACTCTCACCGTTGAGGTGCAATTGGATGAGGAGTCTACCCGCTCTTGATCATGAGACTCGAGAACTGTCCCCTACCTGGCATATGAGGAGTCCACTGAATGCGACTGGCTATGAAAACGTTGGCCAGGAACGTACTGTATGCTTGTACCCACCCGAACGGCGAAATATCCCTTGGATACGCTGCCAGAGCTTCACCACCATGTTCCTAGTAATAGAGGCATGATACAACCCCGGAATATATCGTCGACGTCTCGTGGATAACACTACTCGGAAAACAAATTGGATTACTACCTTCGCTGGCAACCTGACTGTAGAAGGAAAGGGAGGCACTGAGGTTGTGTTCAACTAATCGACACAAAGCCTCGACACAAATGAAGTGGCAAATACAATCGGTGAAAGTTATACATTCCCATGTTGAATCGCGATACTTTTCTACCACTTAGGAATAGCCGTTCACTTATGTTGCTGTCAATGTTTTTGCTGCATCATTCATTCGGAATTTAGGGGTGAGCTAGTATCGGACCGGCCGGCAAAGAATAGTCCGGTTCATTCGATGGGTATTTGATGGAAGAGTCACCAGGCGAGCTCGCGAGGTTTATAGTGTAATTTGTGCCCAAATTCTCTACCGGTTTGAATAAAATGATAAAAATATCTCTACTCCTATTGCAACCTACTCTTATACTGAACACCCCAACAACTGCGAGCTCTCAGGGCAATTAGGAACAGTCTGTAGCAGTTATCTTCCCATATATTGTGATTTTCTCGTGCTTAGCCCAACAAATTAAACCTTGTGCGACCGCTGGTATGCGAGCAGGTGGGTCCGGGCACGAGGAAAGCCCTGTGGCATCTAGCATCGTATCCGGCATATACCCACACTGCGTTGTATCATATAAAAGGTGGGTACTTAAACGCGATGACTTCAACAGCCGAATGCGACATGATAGAGAGGTCATACTTTATCGATAGGTGAACGGCAAATTTTGCATAAGGACAAGTGAGAAATGATGAATCTAGTATGTGTATCGAGGTAAATGACAAGGGTGAGGTTCTGAGGAAGATAGAGACATAGGGCGTGTATAAACTTGGAAGGGGCGGGAGAATGGCGGTTGAAAATCAGTAAATGGCATATGACGTCCCGTATCCATCGGCATAATTTCTTGCAAATTCGAGTGACAATGGTGATACTTCTACTTCTGACCCAGTCTTATACTCCCAAAGAAATACGTTGTTTGCACATGTCCAGTACATACGCCCTCCTCAGAGCTCAAATCCATAGTTTGTAGCATGAATAAACCTAAGATATATGCACCTATCGCAATGCGTGCGCACGCTAACATTTTTACTTAGCATATCCAAGCTTAGAAAAACCACTTGCCCCTTTCCTCGGGGACCGAGTCCTGCTCTCTCACAATTGCAGCCACACGAGTCGTACAGTGCCACTGATGCAATGGCCGGAAGTCCGAGCTCGAGGGTACTCCAATACCATCCCATCTCTTGTGGTAAACACCATTGTACGTCTCTTCGCCACCGACCAGGAAAATATCTAGTTTATCCCTGCTGATTGTGATGGTCGGTGGGAAGTCGGCGAAGTTCCCGCCTAAGCAATTGAATCCATCCGCAGGCTGCCAGGTCGCTCGACGCAAGGCCCTGTGATATAGCTTCTTGTCCCTCCCGACGATGAATAAATCTAGGCTGTCTTCGCTTCGCGCAATAACTGCTGGTTCGGAAACGAAGGCTCCCCCTAAATTCTCGCATCCCAGGACCGGAGGCTCCCAACCGCTACCATTCCACGTTTTGTAAAGCAGCTCTCCAGTGGCATTGAGGATAAACACATCGATTCTCTCGCGATGCCGAGCAACAGCCACGGGGTGTCCCACGCAATCTTCGCCTAGTTTCTTGAACGACTTCCATTGTAGGTCAACCCACGGCTTCCAGTACAGAGACCTGTCAGTGCCGACGATGAAAAGATCGAGGAGGTAGCGGCCACGAGCGACAGCAACTGGCATTGACTTGCAACCAAGGATCTCGCTGACGATCTCCCACTTTGGTGACCAGTCAGAAGTTTCGCGGCTACGGCCCCTCCAGAGCCGGTGCAGGACCCGGCCTTCATAGTCGACGTAAAATATATCGATCGCACCACATTCTGACATTACCAGGGCTGGCGGCAGTCGGGTTTTGGGCTGGTCGATAATTACCTGCCAATTGTGGAACTCAGAATGATCCCAAGTTCTATAGTAGATAAATTGATTGTTTGAGACACAAAATAGGTGCAGGACATTTCGGTTGGGGCTAAAGGCTTCGAACCAGATATCGGAATTTCCTTGGAGCTCCGCTGCGCTCCAGGTAAGCGCCGAATCGGTGGATTTGATGGAGTAAAATTTTCGACCCTCCTGTCCGAAGAAGACATCGACCTTCAACGGTGGCTGCAGAGGCTTCTCTAACGGGAATGAGAGTAATTAGCAACGAGCTGTCGCCTAACAGTTTCCTAAAGCGACTCACCTGCAGGGATACTAAGCCGCTGAATTTCGTTTCGAAGAGCATCGATAGATCCGAGTGCATGGTCAACGTCAGGCTTGTGTAGCTTGTCTTCGGTACACTGGCAAATGCATCCGCCGCCGCGGCAGGGGGCTAGATGGTAGCAATGTGCGTGGTGGGCGCGACATGCCAGCTGACATGTGGGAGGGTCCTCCGCATACTCTGCGAGGGGCTCTGCGTTTATCTTCTGTGACATAGTTAGGGCGGTGTGAGCACAAACGTGTGTCTCTCGGAAGGAGTGATATGAGACGGAATGCCTTATAAAAGCAACATGTCTTGTGCCAAAGCCTTGGTCTCAAGAGCAGCCAGTTATATGGTGGAGAGCGAAGTGCACGTGCGGGGCAAGGTGTGCTGTCGCAAATCTCCATTCGTAACCGGTGTCCTGTTGCTGCACGATAGCAAAACGAGCCTATCGCAGAGCGGAAGGGGCTAGAAGTACTAGTTCTGACAGTACGCAGTCCTCTGCACATCCATATATGCCGGAATACAAATTTTTGGTTGGTTGAGGCGTGCGCGAAGATTTGGTTTGGTGTTGATGGCGCAATGTGGTTCCAATGCAAATGTGGACCGGGTGATCCCGTGCATGGTTGTAAGTAAAATGAAGCCGTTGCCTCCGATACCCTCGATGCTACCCGATGCCCTTGCCGTCGCCCGAACGCCATGGCTACGTTGACATGGAATTTCTGACTTCCCGGAGCATCAAATCACCCAGGCCAAGCACATACTGTGGCCAGTAATGAATAGAGAATATTGATAATTGAGTATTCCCAAGCGGTCAAGTCGACCACCCGGCTATCCATAGACTCGTAGGCCGGTCAGGTGCGACCACCCCCGGGAAAGCCGCGCTTGGCATAGTTCGGCCCGGCCAGTGCCTGCAAAAGCCGATATCTATCTTGGCATAGATATTTGTGGACATTGCCCCCGCGTAAGTTCCGCCGTCGGACGTGCTGCATGAAAATGATTCTAACTCTGGCGGCACAGTCGCATAAAGAGTCCGCTGGGGAGAACTGAACATAGCCGAGTGACAAGCTGTGGGTATCAAAGTCATAGTTATTCCAACTTGGTGACTTGGGACGATATACTCAGGCGTCCTTGTATAAAATTCTGCCCTACTGACATCACTTATCTACCGTCGGCGTCTATTCCAAGCGTACAGATAATGATCAGTACCTGTGCGTGGGTATTGAATGCAGTATTAGACTGGCGAAAAGCTTTGCGTAACTGTGTCGTTCGATTCATTTCGTGTGCAGTGACCTCTTTGTGACACCATTACAACGGCAGATTGATACAGTTACGAAGCCATTCCTACGATTACCGATCATCGTCCGCTTGCTGCTAGACATTTTTCCGGTTCTGGCTCTCACTCGATCCTCGCAATGCGTAGTAAAGCCTACGATAGCGATTTACAGATGAAGATGACAGAAGTTCTCAGACAAGATTCAAATATCGTCGAGAATAGATGTCTAATGGTCTCAACGGTTCGGTGAATGAATTGGTTTAGGCGGAGCAGCTCGGGAGGTGAAACAGTTCGAACGGTGAACTGGCGGTTCCAAACCAATGACGAACTGGTTCAAACCAGTCTTGTTACGGTTCAACTAAGCCTCGAGCAATAGTAGTTCGGACGCTGGTACGCCAGAGACATAGATGAATGGTATCTTTCGCGCAGTATTATCATACATTGCACGCATAGTAGGAGATTGAATATTATGGAATGCCCCAAATAGCCGGCACCGCAACTGAATTATCAAGAGAATTTGCGGGATTAATTGCGAAGTATATGTAGTCATATGATATCACTCTGGACTAGTTCGAACCGGTACCTAAATAGTGAACCGGCGGAGCGGTTCAGTAGACCGAACCGTTCGCGAACCACACCGCCGAACTGCCGGTTCGAACCAGTTCAAGACGAACCGTTGAGATCACTATCCATGTCTCTACACGCCCAACTTGCTACAGGCAAGGGTGACAAAGAAAAATAAGGACCCATAAAAGCCACCTACAGACTAGTTATCGGTAGCCAAGTGCGAGTATATATCAATCCATTTTTGCAAGTGTTTAATTTAGTAGGTTGTGTTTTTCATAAGACGAGTCATCCTGGTAGAGGGTAGTGCTTTGTAGTACTAGTCATTACTCATACTACGTTTGTATTCATGTGATATTTCTACTTAACTAGCTGTAAGAATTTTTGGTATCCCCAGCTGCCAGAGTCATTCATCCGAATCCGTCGCTACCGTTCCTGGGAGGACCAGTGTTCGTGAACAGCAAGTCTAAGTGGAGATAGTCATACACTGCAGCAGCTTGGGGTGGCCTTTGCCGAGTTAGTTCCCCATCTTGTCCTGCGTACTAGAGTGCAATTCCTACCGGGCGGTTGGCATGCTGGTGATGGTAAGCTTTGGTTCATTAATTTGCAATTGGCAATTGCCAGATACGATCCCTTCATGGATGTACCGGTATCCCACACATGGCCTGCCAACTCAAGACATGGAATACCGACCCTGTCTGTAGATTCTGCGGGTAGGGTCCCTATCTGTAGATGGGGCGATTCTGCGTATGGGACGCAACATTTACCTGGGCTTGTACATAGTGGCTGTCAGTACTTTAATGCATTTTTACGGAGCCCTATCTTCATCCGATTTCTCTATTATTACATGTGCCTCATGGTAGTCATTTCGTGCTTGCTGTTTTTCTTCTACCACCTTGTCCACGGTGGTGGTGTTTTTGCGGTCGGCTACATATACCTTTTCTTCTATGTTTGTATGTATTCGCCTAACATCACTCGGCTGTTAACAGCCTAAATACTTTCTAGTGCCATCAAAGAGGGTTTAAAAGATCCCCATATTGTTTCTCTAGTTCCACGTTGTACCTACTCTCCACTGAATTCGGGAGGAGGACCCAGAGAATTGCAACCCGAAGTGTATAACACTGATGCAGAAGGTGTTCTTGTAACTTCCCGCTGAATATTAGAGTGCTGACAACCTCCTAGGTGAACAGTTATGTCGGAACTGCTGACATCACTGAAAATGTCCGCTGACGTCCCAATCATGATGGCCTGTTTTATTGGCTGTCTCTCTGCATTTCGGGTAGACTATTGTAACTACAGCAAATGTTTCTTTGTACTGTATGATAGACTTATACACGCCATTATACTTAGGCGGTTCGAAAGTTTTCGTGGCGAGCGTAAACCTGATACAGTAATTCTCTTTGTATGGTGGGGCGACGACAAATTCTTATACAATGCTCTACAACAATATCAGATCTTCTATCACTCCCGCGCAACATTTGAAACTAACAGTACATCCTCAGAGACATTTTATCCACATTTTATCCATATTATACAACTACACATTTACGTACACACCGGTATAGCACCGCTCAATACATACAGGGAAATGTTTTGAGATGCATAGTTGCTACTAGAGAATAAATAGCATGTGCACTTTGAAGTACCTCTCAGCAGTATTACCAGCCAAAGGTACATGGCTGCGGCTTATGCGGTTTATTCTTCAAACCCAGTAGTGAGCGCGCCAAAAAGAAGTAAGTATACGCAAATCGTTTTCCCGGCCCACAAGCAGCATGTGTGACCAGCTATCCAGCCAATTTGACGGCAACATTGGGCCAGCACCCGGAAGAAGCAAAATGGCAGGGATGTCAGGAACATCAACTATTCGCTATGCTCTTTCTGCTCTTCTGCTCCTTATGCGCTCTTTCGGTTCTTTCTGCGCTCTTTGCAGAGCGCTTCTGCCACGGTCGTGGTTAGCCGCCAGTTAGTGCAGTTCGGTACACCTCGGGACTTCTTGTGCTCACATTACTCGGCCATCACTGTGTACCTATTTGTACCATTAGAAACTACACTTTCTGTACCTTTCAGGAACAGCCAGCAAGCATTCTACGACATTACTGCGTGCCAGATTGAATCCCTTGAGTTCCAGTATTAACCGATTCTGCAGCGCTCTGCTCGTTTCGCTCGCAGCTCAATATTTCAATATTTAAACATCACTATATATACCCCCCCCACCCGACGACCCTAGATTTGTACATACTTAAGTACTTTAAAACCATACCCTCAGCATCGGGGACCCGGTGCTCATCAGCTCCAACTATTAATTATTTGCTATTTTTCCTCGTCGTTTGATTCTTTTCTAATCTAACGCTGGGCGTTCATACAATAAAGCGACATGATTCGTTTCCTATCCAACGACTCCGTCACGGTCTCGGGAGACGAAACGGACGGTGCCAAAGGCGCGCAATGCAGAAAGTCTATTCGTGATGATGGTGCTACTCTGAACCCAAGCGACAAAACTCATCACGTGCAAGTCACGTGCCAGCCACTTGGTATCTACGAATCTCCTGCACCAGCCCTGGAGTGCTTTCCAGCATTCGAGACTTTGTCTAGCCCCGTACTCGCAAGCTCGCAGTCGGTGGAATTTATTTCGCCACTACACTGGGTACGAGAGAATGCACCACGCGCGGCTACACCGACACTCCCGGGACACACTTTCTCATTAACTAACGCCACAAGTCTACTGTTCGCTTACCTACATCACCCAGAGTCACCATATCCTTTCCTACATCACCCAGAGTCACCATATTCTTTCAAACCTTTCTCTGAAAGGATCGATGCGATAACTAAAGTCATCGCGGCAGCCGACTGCATCGAAGACCCTAACTGTCCGAACATTTGCACCTCTCTGGTCAGTGATCTTTGTTCAACACTTGAGGATCTTCATATATCACAGCCTGACATTCGCGTTTCCGATTATGTGTGGAATCCGAAGAGTCATGTAGCTTATGGTGGTAACTCCAACGCTGCTCGCGGCCGCAGTGGATCTAGTCCCGCCCAGGCGCTACAAATATCATGGGGAGGCAACAATGAAGAGTCTTCACGTCCTGGGGGAGGGAGAGAGAGAGAAGGTAGAGGAGACGGAGATGGATCTGACGGTAATGGAGACAGCGGAACTGGGTAATTGGGTTCCGTAAAGTCATGCTAGGATATTAGCTAACTGTAATGAACACTGGGAAATAGGCCAGATACTCTTCGGTGTATATGTGGGTATCGCACCTCAAATATATACAACTTTAAGTAAGTTATCTAATGCCGGTGAATAAAGTCCCGTTGGCACAGTTCTGGTGTCATAATATTGCTATCACTTAACTAATTTGATTCATAGAAGGCATATTAAAACCCATTTCAAACACAAAACCAATCAATTCCAACAAAGCATCATGGGCTACAATCGGCAGCAGTTGGAGCAGTTTCTTTCGACCTATGGTGATGAAATCCTAGCTATAATCAGAAGGAATAGTACGGTGGTCGAAAGCATGACGTCAAACCCCAGCTCGTCCCATAATGTCAATGTTAACCCTCAATCTCACGCATTGGGGTCTAACCAAGAAATTGGTCGTACCATTGCACAACAGCTGAACAGAGCATACAGAACAGGCACTGATCAAGGACAGCTTCTGCACTGCTTCCGCTCTGAACTTTTGGATGACGTAGCGCAAGACCTTGATAAGGTTAACCGAGAATTGCAGAGAAAGAGAGATGCCAACGATTTATCTGAAAACCCTGAAGGCATGTACTAGTCTATTTTTTCCACAGTGAATCTTACTGATGCCCCTCCCCAGCTCATACCCCGATCCCACTTCAGAAACCTAGCAAGTCTTCAATTAACTCACCCGAGCATGCTGGTGCGCAAAAGACTGGCCAAAGTGAACTGAACCAACAGTCTACAATCAGCGATACTCGCAGAACATTATGTAAGTCATTTTCATTTACGCTACACAATATGGGAACCATACAGTTGATTATATCATAGCGAAGAGTCTATCTAGAACGACATCCGTTACTGCTATACTACTACCTGCAACCACCGACAGACAACAGGGCTATAGTACCAATGCCCACTCGTCATCGATTGATACCCATACCACCAACAGCGCCGAGACCATAGACGGCAGTACTGCACCTCTCTTACCACAATCCAATATCTCTCGTGGTGCACAGTGGGAGGATTTTGGATGTCCGTTTGGACCCCACTCCATGGCACAACCAAGCTGCGGGTTTTGCGAGTCTTCAATGGAACTGGAAGATCATTATCCTTCTCCATTTGGTCCAGAGTGGAACTAAATAGAGAAGCGGACGAATGGGGGATTCCTGTGCGGCCAGGGTAAGACTAGTATCGCCGGATGAATGGCCCATTCTTGTGTGTTTTTACTACTTGTGTCTTTATTCCCACGGCCGTTATCGTTAGGTAGCACTGGAGGCGACTGGGCGGGAGAGGGGAGAGGAGGACGTATAAACAGGAGCATGAGGGTTGTTAATTTCTTGCGACATGGAACGTTGTTGCTTTACTTTGCCATGTTATTCACATATTAAAATGGTTGGAAATATCAATTTACAAGAATTGTGACGGCCATATCTGTGGAATATGACCAAGGAACAACTACTTAAATATGTAGACAAGCATCAATAATGTATGGTATGCCTCTACAGTTTCACTCACATCATCGGGTGTAAATTCGAGCGCCACACAGCGTAGGGTTAGGGCATCTGTGCTGGGGTGTGAGCACCAACTAGCACCAGTACTCGAATCAATCTCCACATCTAGTTCATTGTAGAAAAGCCGCCTTCCCAAAAGATATACTTCCTAGCGACAGTTCTTGATCACCACTGCTGGGGATGTTCGCTAATTCCTCCATGACTCACCAATCAACAAAAAACCGTCACATTAGCCACAATCGAAAATAAAAAGCGTCAGCTGGGACGTCGGTACACTGGTTACAGTACATGCCCGACATGACCGATCAACCTCCGCGCTACACATACCCGCCCACGCTCTCCACACTCGCCATCCCGCCAGCCACCCTCTTCTCCCGCAATTCACACCTCGCCACGCTCGCAATCGGCGCCTACATCTTCACTCCGTCTTCCCCCCCTCAGCTCCTCCTCCTCCGACGCTCCCCCACAGACTCCTTCCCGAACCGCTGGGAGGTTCCCGGCGGCGGCACCGAACCCAGCGATGCAACACTACTCGACACGGTGGTGCGCGAAGTCAGAGAGGAGACAGGGTTGTCGGTGGTCGCGATTACGGCGGAGCTGGGGTGGGTTGAGTTTGTGGGGCGCAGGGGGAGGGGTCGGAAGTATGATTTTGTTGTTGAGGTTGGGGAGGGGGAGGTAAAGACCAACCCGGAGGAGCATACGGCGTGGAGGAGGTGTGGGATTGAGGAAGTGGGGGGGCTGGAGATTACGACGGAGGGGCACAGAGAGGCGGTGCGCAGGGCGTTTGAGCGGATACAGGCGATACGGGGCGGGGACGGTGCGGGTGTGGGGGGTTAGTTACATGCTGGAAGATATCCGCGTTGATGGCAAATGGCAGATTCGACGCATCGACAGTGCGGATTAATTCGTTCCGTCTCTTTTATCGCCCGGCTGGAGGAACGTGAGGCTCTGATGGCGAGTGACAGGTTCCGATTGGCCAGCTATCCGACACCTCGCCTACGTCACGCCGCCTCCTCAACCACAGCAGCCCACACCATGGCCCCGCGCAAGATCCTCCTCCTCGGCGCCACTGGCCCCGCCGGCATCGCCACCCTCGAGCGCCTACTCTCCATTCCGTCCATCACCGTAATCGTCTACGCGCGCACACCGTCTCGGATCCCCGCCCACCTTCGCTCTCACCCCCAACTAACCCTCCTCCCTCCCGGCACCCTCTCGGACACCACCTCCCTCCGCGCCGCCGTCGCCCAAAAGCCAGACGTTATCATCTCCCTCCTCGGTCCTGCCCAACACGACTTCCTCCACTGGGCCAACCCCTTCTCCACCGAAACAAAGCAGCCTGTCTTCGCCGACGCCTACCGCGTCATCGTCGATGCGATGAAGGAGTACGAAGTGAAACGCATCTATGTCATGGGTACCGTCTCCATCTCGGATCAGAAAGATAAATCCTCGCTTGCTAGCGCGGCGATGGTCTGGGCGGTGTGGAGTGTGATTCATACCGCGTGGAAGAACGTCGTTGCGATTGGGGCGGTGTTTGATGAGATCCCGAAGGAGGCGGGGATTGAGTGGACGGTTTTTAGGCTGGGGAATGTTACGGATGGAGAGCTCCAGACACCGGCAGTGGCGGGGTATGTGGGCGATGGCAAGACGACGTCGAGGGTTAGGAGGAGTGAGCTGGCGGATTGGTTGGTGAAGCAAGCGACGAGTGAGGTCCATGAGTGGGTGGGAGAGAAGCCGGTGGTTTCTAGTGCGGCGAAGTAGGGGTGCGGAATGGATGGTAATCTAGTTATGTTAAAGAGGCAGTGTCTGAATTTAGCGGGATATTCGTCTCTCGGCCGCAGCTCATTTTGTGAATATAGTTGAAAAGAACTGAGCCATTGCGTGATTGATTATTGGAGTCCCTGTACAACCACCTCACGTTGAGAAGGGGAAAAATGACGAATAAAGTTCCACAATTGGGGACTTTGACGTTTCCTAGATCTAGGACGTCGTCGTTCTCAACTCTCGATAGTAATTGAACCCTCATCCCTTGATTGTGTCCTTCTAGCCAGATCACTCGTTTTACTCGGTATATTCTCCAGGTCCTCTCGCACTTAAATGATTAGTGTGATATCTGTCGTTACAGTACCACCACAGAATCTTGCCGAGGCTCCGGACCGTTAACTGAATCATGGAAATCTCTTCGCAGCAATCTCACGCACTTTGGTATGGTACCTAACGTCTGCATTGATTGTGCATCACGGTGGGGGTATGCCTCCAACTTTGCTCGCCACAACGTTGGATACTGTTATTGTACCAGTCAGACACGCTGCACTGCTCTGTGGCCTTGGTTGCCCATGGGGCTGGTGCTCTATCAGTATGAATATGAAGTAAAGCTCATTATTAGAGATTAAGAGGAGACAGCGAGGAATCTCGCCGTCGGGGTCAGACATAAGGAGACGACAAAGGAGCTCGCCGGTGAGAATAGATAATTATTGCGCTGGTCTAACATGTTGGCGCTGAAAGATTGCTCGGTGACCCCGTGAGAAATGACGAAAAGAAGTATCTAGTGCTTGTATCCATGATAAGTGTATGCAGATCTAAATGGGTAGCGAGGAAACAGAAAGCTTAAGAGGTGGAGCGGCGAGTTCCTTAAGGCTTAGGGTATAACCATGCGAGAGCCGACGGCTAATGGCGCGCGACACCATTCGTAGACTTACCATCCCACTACCATTCCTCTCTCCAGACATTATCATCACAGCACACAATCTTGCAACCTTTATGGGCACGGACAGCGTTCCTAAGCGGCCCGGCCCGGCCATCCGCCAAGCCTTTTAACGATCAGGCCGGACAGCAGCAATTCTAGCTAAAGCCAGTGTTCCTGATCGGCCTGGCCGCCACCAAGACTGACCTCCAAATTAGGAGTCGGAACTGTGGGCGGCCTCACATATCTGAAAGCCTGCAGGCATTTGCAGTGTAGGCATAATATGGTAGCCCGGCCTAGTCTGCGCTAAAGGCGGCTGGCGATATTGTGGCCGGCCGGGCCGCTTAGGGACACTGGCTAAAGCTAGGCAAATACTCACGCAGAGCTAATAAGCTGCATGACAATCTTACCAAATATTTCGGAGGCATCATCAATATCTGAAGGATTGAATTGAAATGTCATACCACTCCAAACCCCACAACCACCGAACACATTATCACCATTACCCAAGGGTGAATATTTCGGTCGGAAATCCGCTGGTTGGCCGCACACCGCCAGAGAATATCAACATCACGGATCTTAGGCATATCACTATCCTCCAAGCCAGCATCTCCGTTTCCGCCGGGAATTAGATCTCGTCGAAACCATGATCATACCAGACGCGAAGGTGATCACAGCATCAGCAGTACGAACCAACACCAGATATTCTGCGTTGAGTGTAGAAGGACCACTAGAAACAATTAAGACATTTCTCAAATTCAAAAGGTTACAATCGAAACAGAGGGATCGTTTTCTACAGCTGTCACCGACTGCCAGCAGTTTAAATGCGAAATATATTATTTGAAAAATGGGTTAAAGGTCGTAGGCACGCCCTAGAACATCTACTATTGGTCATGGACGAGCTGCAATTTTCCTCTTCCTCCTCCTCCTCCAATTGCAGAACCCCAATCTTGGGACTACAATATACCTAGGGCGAGTAGTACTGCTTATAAGGCGGATGAGAGGGCTTGGAGATATCACAGTGATCACATTAGAATAACAGATAGATTTTAACCCTTGTATGTACATAAAAGGTGTCTTGATGACTGTCACAGTAGTTACCACAGCCTGTGATTACAGATAATTGCACTCATACTTCTCTTCATTACGATTACCCAAGGTAAAATATTGCATACCGAACCCCGCTTTATTATTGATTACATATGAAGCTCAAAGCCCGGTACAGTAAGTTTTTCTTCATTCAACGCTGACATGGTTGTAACAGCGAATAATGTGGAGTCGCGAACAATGCATGTGTATCAACTCGCGTCTGTGATAATGGCCGTTGTGAAAAAGGGTTGCGTACAAGAGGGCTCGAGGGTTGAACTGCGGAAGATACGCAAGAAAATGATTCGTACTGAAGTGGCCTCCGCGACGAGCAGTTCAAGGCTATGAAATAACAGCGCAAGGGTTTCCATGAAGGTTGCGGTCATCAGAAGCTGCTAAAGAAAGCTTCAGCTGGGGACTGGATGTTGAAAACAGATTAGCCTAAGATCGATTGCAGGACTACCGTCAAAAGGATAAGTACCTTATTCAAAGTGAAAAGGATTTAACTTATTATAGACCCACTTCAAGATCTGCAGATGAATTTTGGCGAGAACTCGCCTCATCAGTTCTTTGATGACCCTCTTTTCCTAACCTACAGTGTACTACTGAAGCTTCTGGACCCGGTGGGCTGCCGACGACGAAGACTCTTTCAGCTAAGCAATAAGTAGACAGGGCAGACGGTGGAGAGCAACCAATATGCATTTTATGGGAGTTGGGAAATCCGGAGAGGGGGAAGGAAATGCAAAAGGATCTGCTAGCTAATTGGGGGTCGCGATATTGAGCAGCCTCTGCGTGAGAAGGAGAGAGCTTCCGCTATGCACTGATACTCAAAAATATCGCTGGGGTTTTGGTTTGCCGAGCAAGCTAAGGTGATGGAGCCTTGGTTGCTGGGGGCGGCTGTGGATGTACTATACCCAGCTTTGTACTTAAACCTCCGAATAATACCTTACTTTTTATAACACTCCGGCCTGGTCTTAAATCTGTGGCCCCGCTAGTGTAAATTTAAAAGTGTGTAAGCCTTGATGGTTAGAGTAAAATCCTCCGTAAGAACCTAGTACAAAGCACAAGATTCATTATGCAACAAGTTCATTCAGTATTCTAGAATTTTGACTTTTGGCTATTCCTTCCCTGGAAATAGTGAGGAGGTGTGGCAAAGAGGTTTACGAAACTCCATTAGGTCATCGAGACAAATGAGCTCTGGGAGAGAGTGAAAATGCACGGCGTCAATTTTGATAGGTATTTGGGGAAGAAGACAGGTGGAGGACTTGAAAAAATTGAGGCAAGAATTGCAGGCTGAGAACGAGGGGGTGGTGTTGCCCCTCGCCATCAACTGGATTGGAGGACTGAAAGATGTGCAGAAGAAGAAGGCGCAAGGAAAGAAGGCATCTTCGGTTGTGTTTGCAGTCAAGGGTAGCAAGATGGCCGAAAAAGTTTTGAAAGGAGGTTTGAGAGCAGCGGGAGTTAAGTATGATGTGGAGAAGTTTGTGAACACTGGTCCGGACTCTTTTTGCGGAGTGTGCAGCAGATGGGGACATGTTGAGGCAAAGTGTGGGTCTTTGAAGATGCCAGCGTGCATGATGTGGGCAGGGAGACATCTAACAAAAGATCATAAGTGCAACGTGGTAGGTTGCAAAGCTAATGCAGGACAGAACTGCACCCATAACGTCGACAAGTGTGTCAACTGCAAGGGGAATCATATCGCGAAGGCAAATGTTTGTGTTAAGAAACAGGAAGCCATTAAGACAGCGAGAGAAGAAAGACGAAGCTGGAAGGAAAGAGAAGGGGAACGCCGAAATGTGACGACCGATCAACAGAAAAAACCGGAGCATACAGAAGATGGGGAGCCATCGACTGCAGATGCGGAAGAGAAGGCTCACAGTGATGAGCAGTCAGAAAAGGAGCTGGAAGTCCAAGTTGTGGCGACACAAGAGGCTGAAGGAGAATCTTCTAACGCAGGGACCAAAGAACCCCCCATGAAGTCATGGTGAAATCCATAATGCATAACTGTGGGAGGGGGTACGATGCGACTATGATGGCGTTGGAAAAGGGAATTGTTTGGGGGGCTGATGTTGTGATGATGCAAGAACAGTATGTGGAGAGAGGGGGATACAACATTAGCCACCCAGGATATAGATTGGTCAGAGGGGGACGAACAATGACCGCGATAAGAAAAGATACACACCTGGAGTTTTCGGAGGTGGATAAGGGGGGAGATGGAGACGTACAGGTGTTTGATATAAAGTACCCGTCGGGTAGGAAGATGAGATTGGTGAATGTGTACGATCAACTGAGACAAGAGGAGGGGGTGACAAGTCAAGGAAGACCGGCACAGACAGCAAGATGGACGGAAATTATGGAGCAGGAAAATATCCTTTTGGGAGGAGATTAGTACGCTCACAGCGATAGATAGGATCCACAGTGCCCACCAAGACAAGATGCGAACTTTTTGGAAAATCTTATGGATGAGTACGATTTGATCGATGGTACAGATGGTGAAGAAACTCATACGAATACGAGAAATGGCGAAACTTCGGGATCGCTTATTGACTTTTTTATTACTAAAGCTTCGGTGGCTGATAGATTAGAAACGTCAACAGATTTGGCAACTACTTCGGATCACGCTGTTGTGTGTGCCCAGTTAAGATGGGACAAAGGGGAATGAGTCAAAGTGTCAAGAAAGATTACAGGATGGGATATTAATGGGCTCAAGTCGAAGGAGGAGGAAGAAAATTATAAAAAAGCACAAAAAGAATGGAAGGACAAGAGCTTAAAGAGACCCGTTTTGAATGAGAAGAGCAGTGAAGAGGATGTACAAAAGGAAGCTGAGTGGATACAGCGAAATTTTGTTAATCATCTTAATAGGTGCTGCAAAAAGGTTAAGGTTTGCGCGACATCTAAGAGGTGGTGGACGGCAGATATTGCGGAAAACCGAAAGATTCTGGGATCGATAAAGCGAGCCAGAAAGAAAGGGGAAGCGTCGCAGCAACAAGAAAAGAGGCAGCGAAGCAACCTGAGAAGAATGATGCGACAGTCGAAACCGGAAATGTGGAGGAAGTTTCTGACTTCAGCCACAAGAAATCAGGTCTGGCAGGCGTTGAGATATACGAAACCAGGCGGACAACAAACAACGAAAGCTTTGAAATCCAGGACCGGAGAAGTGGTGGAGTCCTGGGAGGAGAAGGTGGAGTTGATAAAGGAAGAAGCATTTCCGAAACCTCTGAAGGGTGTGGAGAGAAAGGCCAAAGAAGAAGGAGGAGAAATGTGGAAAAAGATTACCGAAGAGAATATCCGAGAGGCTCTATTCAATCAGTCGGTTCAAAAGGCACCTGGTCCGGACCGGCTGGGTTTTAAGGCAATAAGGTTACTGTGGGATTGGGATTCCCAAAGGATAATTAATATTGTCAAAGCGTCATTTAGGTTAGGAGTACACCCACGAGTTTGGAAGGAAGTGAAGGGGGTGGTTAAACCGAAACTGAATAAGCCAGATGACGGAGTTGCCAAAGCATATATGGTGATAACGTTGTTAAATTGTCTGGGGAAAGTTGTCGAGAAGGTGGCAGCCAACGCAATAGCAGAGGAGTGTGAGCGAAGGAGGTTACTTCACGACGGACAGTTTGGATGCAGAAAGCAAAGATCAGCAATAGACGCGGTTGGAAGGTTGATGAAGAGAGTTGAAGAAGTGTGGGAGAGGGGGAATACCGCGGCAGTGTGGTTGATGGATGTTAAAGGAGCCTTTCCACATGTGGCAAAGGGGAACTTGATAAAAAAGATGGAAGAGATGAGGTTTGAAGCCGACCTGGTGAGGTGGGTGGAAAGCTTTATGGACGAAAGAAAAGTTATAATGTCGATGGATGGAAAGGAAGGAGACAGTATGGATGTGGAAACGGGGGTTCCGCAGGGGTTGCCAGTGTCACCAGTCCTTTTTGTTATATACCTTTCGGGGTTCTTCGGCCAAGTTGAGGATGAAGAAAAAGACTGTGGAAGTGAGGGTATATCTTTTGTTGATGATGTTGCATGGGTGGTGGAAGGTGAAGGTGTGGGGGAATGCACACAACGACTGGAGAGATGCGCCGCGGAAACAACAAATTGGGCAAAGAGGAATGCCTGTCAGTTCGACATCGAAAAAACAGAGGCGATGTTGTTTACAAGACGAAGAAAGAATCAGGAACCACAGATTGACGCCCTAGGAAGGGTAGGAAATCATGAGGTTTCGTATAATAAAGAAGTGACAAGATGGTTGGGGGTATGGCTGGATGATATGCTTACCCTGAATGATCATCAATGATTCCACTAGTCCAGCAATTATCCAGTCTGGACCGGGTCTGTCCAAGTCCAGTCCAATCCAGTCCGAGAAATTTTTGGACCGGGCTCGGACCAATCCCCAATTTTTTGGGACCTGGACTGAACTGGCCTGGACTGCTTTGGACCAGTCCATTCGGGCCCAATTGGCCCGAATATGCTTAGAGTTACTGATATACTTAGTCAACATCTAGACTCATCTTGCCATTCGCAAGTCACCATGCACATCTCACCCCTCACCACCTGCTAATTGCCACTCACCACTGTAATCTTCGGAGTCACTGAATAGACTCATAAACAATAGCTCACTTGCCATCGCCAGTCAGCACTTTCCACCACTTACCACTTGCCATTCCGCATTTGACTGCCTCATCTTGTTGACTAAAGATATCACCTGAAAGGCCTATGACACTCTAGAAGGCCAGCGAAGATGCTAGAGTGCACTAGAGAGTGGTTACTGATGATCTCAGTCCCAAAGTAGACTCATACAAGATGAGTCACTCGCCACCTACATAGCCACTGATGATTTGTAATGCATCTTTGCGAAGGTTTCTCTATAGAACCTTGGATTTCCTTGTGTATATAAAGCATGGATCTTCTCCTCCTACCCTCAATATCGTCTCAACCCATCTCTGTGGGATCCTCAGATTCAAACTGCATATATAGTATACTCTCTACCCAGAACATTTAACATTCTGTTTCAATTGAACAGCCATTGTCAACAAAGCCATTTCTATTGTTCTCCATTTTAATTGATTGATATTGATCGCCATGTCATCACAATCACTGACGGATCTCAGTGGCAGCGAAGACTTTCTGGCATCCGATACTGAGTCTGAGTTCTCACCAGTGTCTGGTTCTTTTGACTCGAATTTTCAAGCTCTTTCCACCAGCCCATCATCAACCCAACATCTTCCTCTGTCCTCCTCGATTGCATCGAATTCATCTGTATCCTCAACTGTTGTACACAGAGGCACCCGCTTGACCTCACCAATTCACACACATGGTACTATTTCAGGCTCTGGTACAAACCAGTACTGGAAGTGCTCCTATTGTAAGTCTATCTGAATTCAATCACTACGAGTGATGCTTATTCTTAACCAGGTATAATGAAATATAAGATGACA
>Ga0307515_10005954_pt1 | contig 24568 bp, 13 predicted proteins | sample 17_EM_MG_FD_194513 | JGI IMG/M metagenome (GOLD analysis project Ga0307515, IMG submission 194513) | Populus trichocarpa ectomycorrhiza microbial communities from riparian zone in the Pacific Northwest, United States - 17_EM | ecosystem: Host-associated > Plants > Roots > Unclassified | place... | reverse complement strand
ACGTCAAAATAAAACATTCTTGTCGATTTTACAAACTTTCCGAACAATATTCTTCTAAACACAATCCTTGACACAGTTCTTATAAACCATAAATAACAAACGAATAATATTCCAAACAATCTATACTGTCAAGTTATAATGCATTATTATGAGTATAACATATCCAAATATTAACTTCATCAAATGGTGAAATTTCCAGAAATATGGGTTTAACCGAACTGACCTCAAACTTGCAGACCTACTGTGCGAGATATACAACTTCTATACCAAATGTTTGTTTCAGATCTCCACCGTTCAGAATCTAGACAAAATCAGGAAGAACAACATATCCAAGTTATAGCCTAATCCAACGGTGGTCGAAGGAGAAAACAGACAGCAAAGAAGACTATCCAGAAGTGTATTTTCCCAAATATTTTCCTCCCTCGATATCTCTCAAACGGGGACTGATATAGAAAATCCCTACGGTGACAATGTACACGACATGGATGAGAACAACATACCCGAATATCGTGCTGATCCAACGGTGGAAGGTGGAGTTATAGCTGTCGGTTGATTTACCATCAATATATCTTCTCTCCAGCCCCTCTCTAAACTCTCTCTTACTCTTGCCAGTCACTCCAAGAGAGAAAATAGAATGATATTTATAGTTCTAACATCTTGTTAATTGCACATTTATCCCCACCCCTTTTTATCATTTATATATAAACTCCCAACCTTCTGTTATTTGCATATTGACCTCTCTTGATCTTACGTATTCATTTTGTCCTCACAAATGTTTTTCTTTTCAATGATTTAGTACTATATTCACTTTTCATTTCATTAATTTCACTATTTTTATCTTTATTAGGTTTCTTTAATTTAATTTAACCCATTTTACTATTGGTTAAATTTCTCATCTTTTAAATACCCAGAAAAATTATAACCGAGGGTTTACATATAACTTCTTAAATAGGCCAGAAAATAACATTTACAAAGTCGAAAAATTAAAATCCTCAGTCAAATAGAAAAAATATATATATAATCCAAAATTAAGCTAAAAATCCATAAATAAAAAAGATAATAATGAAATTGACTCCAAAAACATCTTTGAAGCCTAATTTGAGGGTCTTCTACAACTTGGCTTAATACCTTGAGAATTAGGCTTATAAAATCATATGAAAAAACTTTAGCATAATCTAATTGTCGGATTGAAAGTTATGGGCTTTTCTTATCAAGCATAAACATACATCTTGTTTAGAATCTCTCTCATATTAGTCCATAAATAAGTTTGTTAGGCTTTTTGAATGATCTATTGATGGTAGATCCATAGTTGACTGTTCAGAACTATTTGATTCTACAAATTCAAGTACATCAATTTTGTATAATAACATAAAATACATTATACTAAATTAAAAGATAACACATTAAAGATTAAAAATAGCATAGTAAAGAAAAAAAATATACTAGATATTTTCACCAAGATGAATATTTTCATTGTTGATCAAATGATTAATTTCCTATTAAAGTTTTCAAAAAAGTTAAAGGTATCAAGATGTGTATTATCCAACGAATTTGTTATTTAGCAAAATTTGTTTATACTCCTTTTCCTTTTTCTTTCAATGATACTTGGTAAAGATTAATAAGATGTTTAGACATACATGTACATGACCAGTGGCCTTTCTGCATTTTTAGAGGGCTATTTTTTATGAATATTCTCCATTTTCATACTTCTCATTAATTTTTGACTTATTAAAATTTGATTTGTTATAACCACCATGAAATCCATAGTTATTATAGTCATGATTATGATCACTTCCATGACCATGTTCACAATAATCATATGTTATAGCATTTCACTTCAAGAATTGGCTTTGAACCAGTTGATTGTGATTGATGATTTTTCATCAAAATCTCTTTATTTTGTTTAGCAATAAGAAGATATGATATCAATTTAGAACATTTCTCATAAACATGCTTAAGATATTACTACTACAAGAGCATATTATAAGCATGAAAAGTAGAATAAGTTTTCTTCAACATGTCTTCCTCGCTAATATTTTCTTTGAATATTTTAATTAAGTAATTTTAAATGTTGCAAAGTTATACTCGCTTACAGTTTTAAAATACCATAATCGCAAGTGAATCTATTCATAGAGTTTTGAAAGTATTATTGCTTACTGTGATCATACCTTTTTTTAAATTTTGTCAAGAACATATAAATCCTTGATTGTAAGATATATTAACAAAACACTAAAAGGCATGGAAAAATACTTTTCAGCATGCTAGTGTAGCTCCCTTCACAATTCATTGTGGACTTCCACAATGAATTTATTTTCATTTTGGTTATTAATTTTCTTATCAATTACATCCTTCTATGGCCAAATTCAAGGCCAATTACTTCTATTTTATTAATGAATGGTAGAATTAAAAGACAGGGGGACCAATATGAAAAACACGGAAGAAATAGCGGTGGTCTCAAAATTGACTAAAATGTTTACTTTGATCCTCTTGGTTTGCAACACACCTATTTTCCATCTCGTTAATTTTTTAAAATTCACTTTTGGTCCAAAACTTCATTTCTCTTATTTTGTGGTCCCTGGTTTGAGGGTGGTAGAGAAAGAAAATATCGATTTACAAAAATTTTCACCATCAAAATAGTCGATCTTCATGTCTACGAGGTTCCTTTTGATGAGAAAAGTTCCACTAGGGTGATATTTCATCTTAAAATTGCTTAAAAAATCAGATCTGACCTCAAGAAGTTGGGTTTCAGGTTGATTTGTTTTTTTATCTTTTTTGGATTATTTGAAGGTATAAATGGGTATATTTAGGTCTTTATGGTGTTTTTAGGTTACAAAATGCTTGGAAATGAATGTTTTTGGTGTTAAACACCCCTGCTTGACTTTTTAACAACCTTTAGTCGCTGAAATTTAGGCAAAGCAAGCGACGCATCACCTCCTACTTTTTTTCAAAAAAATAAGTGGACCACATGTCTTCTGCCTTATAAAAAAACAAAAAAAATAAACAGACCTAGACGTGAGGGTTGCCCTAGACCTACGCGTCTTGGCCCTTTTTTCTCTCTTTTTTTATCGGTTTTTTTCTCAATTTGATCCTTCCTAATTGGAACTTTATTGATTTCTCTTGCTTAATTTTTTTTCTTTGAATTCCATCCTTTAATATTTTTTTAATTTTAATTGGGCATAATAATTTGTTTTGATTTGATATTTGTTGGTTTGTCGCAATCTCAAACAGATGCCCTAATATTTAGTTGATTCGTAATTTTGCTAGCTTCTATTTTTCTTATCATATAGTTAAATAAAAAATTATTAAAAAAAATTATTGAACTTGATTGACTTCATGACCAAGTCACGGGTTTGGATGGTTAATTTTGGTTGGTTAGGAATCGATCACAAATAATTATTGATTTATTTATTTAATTAAATACATGCATAAATTTTTAAATTTATAATAGAGGTTTTTTATGTCAAAAACATGTATGAAATGTCGTGATATTTATTTTTTGTGTTGAAATTTTTCATGGCAAAGCATGAGTCAAATAGCTAATAATAGCAAATGCACATAAATTATATAAAATCATCTTTATGAATAAAGCTTTTAGAGAGACCAACATGATATAATATATATTAGTCTTCTTTAGGAGAAAAAAAATATATAAAATTGTAAGATTTTTTTTAAGAGACTAAAAAAATCATAACCTTAATGATTTTCTTAATTCTACTATATTTTTAGGAGATTAATTATGTTTTAAAACTATGTAGACATATATATCGTTATCTTATAAACGAAAATAAAATTAGAATTTATAGATGATATAGAATAGAAAGATGAAGAAAAAATTTCATAATTTAATATGGTTCGATTGTGCTTATAATGTGATATAAGTTTTTAAAAAGAAAAAAAAAGTATAAATAGAAACCAAAATATCTCACTTCTTATCATATTGAAATCACCTCTATTTATAAACTAAAACATATATAAATAATAAATCTATACATATGATAAATAAACAAACAAATAAGTAAAGCAATCATATATGAATATAAGCTCAATAATATATTCATAACAATTATCAAAATTATTGTCCAAATAAGGAATAAAAACATGTATGAAGCTGCAAAACTAAAGTGTCATTTTCTATATTCTTTGGGTTGGATTTTTCAGTTTGATTCATGTAAAAAAAACAGCACTAACTCTGAAAGTTTTCCATTCCAGTAATTTCTTTGTATTTCCTTCTAGATCAAGAAATTCAATAACAAGCCTCTTCTTCTTTGCTCTCATATATTTATCTGTTATTCTAGGATTAAGGCAACAATAACACCTAAGAGGGGGTGAATTAGGTGTTTCACTAATAATAACAAATATTGCAATTAACTCAATCAAACACAATTAACCAACAATATAATTAAGGTGTTTAAAGTAAAAAGTATAGGTATAGAAATTGCAAACTCAGTTTTTAACGTGGTTCGACAAACCTACATTTACACCTCAAGCACCAAACCAGTCTTGAGTATTATATTCTTTACTAATCCAAGCCAAAGATTACAATGTCCTTAATAAATCATCACCAAGCCTTTTTTCATCACTTGAAGAAATACCCTCTTTAAAATTTTTCACCTTGATGATGTACCTAACCAATGGCCAAGAGTTTTTCACTTAAACTCTTGAAGAATTACAATTTGTTTGAAATATAACAACACTCTCTCAAAAAGCAGATATTACAATTGAAGTTTATATATATATAGTTCACTCAATAGCACTTAGAATATATGAAAGTGTTTAAGTATAGTGAGTGTAAGAGTTTATTCTTGTACAAGAATATGAAGGTTTTAATGCATAAATTATGTACCAAATTCTTTAATTAGACAAGTTATATATATGTTTCCAATAAAAACTAATTGTTTTATAGCTGTTATTGTTCCTCTAACAATTGAAACAGTTGACTAGTTCATATTGGTCAAGTCAATCGGTCGACCGATTTCTGCAGATTCTCAGGTGTTCATCCCTGATGAATAAGCGGTCAACCGATTCAGCTTAAAATCTAGTTTTAATAGTTTTAAGCCTAGTGAGTCTTGAACCGACTAAATGCATATCAATCTTATAATACATGCAATGTGAAGTGTATGAATTCATTTTAATTTGTGTTATCATGTAAGTTATAAAGATTTACATAACTTGCACTAAAATGAATCCTTAAGAACTAAGTCTTCACAAGGGAATATAAAGGTTTTAATGAACAAATACGAGTTTGATTCAGGATTAATGATTTAAAGTTGTTTTTGCTCTTAAAATAGCTTGTACATGATATATATTCAAATTATGTACCCAATTCTTCAATTAGACAAGCTAATACACACACACACACACACATGTTTCTAACAAAAACTAGTTGTTTTATAGTTGTTATTATTCCTTTAACAAATGAAACGGTCGACCGATTTAGATTGATCAAGCCGATCGGTCAACCAATTTTTTCATATTCCCATGTGCTCATCCCTAATGAACAAACAGTCGACTGGTTCATTTGGTACATCCAAATGGTCGATCGGTTTAACTTAAAATCTGGTTTTAATAATGTTAAGCCTAATAAATCTTGAACTGACTAAATGCCTATCAATTCTATAATGCATGCAATGTGAAGTGTATGAATTAATTTTAATTTATGATATCACGTAAGATATAAATATTTACATAATTTGCACTAAAATGAATCCTTAAGAACTAAGTCTTCACTTACTTTGCATATTGGACTTGTTGATTGATTTTTTTTCATTTAATTTTTTATATTTGTTGATGATCTTCGTATAAACCTATTTAAATTTATTCTCAACCAAGCATATTATTAGTCTATTTTCATTTAATTGTTATCATCAAAATATATAAATATTAATATGTGACTCAAAGGTCAACATTCTCATCATTCACTAACATCTCTCTTGTTGTAGCAACAAGAAATAGAATATTGGGGTTCCAAAATCTTGTTCTCAAGTAAAAGCACTCTCCTTTGGAATCAAATCTAGTTGAAAGCTTACTTCTTTCTTGGAGTCCAAGGTCAAAATCACTATATTTGATCTGGGTTTTCGATATTTTTCTTTTTAGTCCCATTTTCTATTGGTAGCAAATCAGTGAGTTCTCACTTCTTAATCACTGTTGAAAGTCCTTTTCAAAGTGATTTTTTAGTAAAGGACACATAATTGAATTTTTAGTAGAGTTTAAAGGATGTTTGTCAGGAGCTTAAAACAAAAAAGAGAAGAGAAATAAGGCATATCAGAAAAGGATTTGATTTAAATATGTTGATCGTTACCTTATGGATTGTTACTCAAATTCACAGTTTTTCTTAGAGTAATTTGTACCATTTCATTTAGTTAAGAGACTCATTACAACTTCCTTTTACGCACCATTTTACTAGAATAGTAATCCCAACTATAACTCCTTTTTACACTACGTTTTATTAGGATGAATTATTCCCTTGTTCTTGTATGTTCTAGGACTTCATTGTAGAAGAAGTTACTTGTTATAAATGTAAAAGACATTGTCTGGCATGATCATGAATAAATGTAAAAATGATGAGTTAATTGACACTACTAGAATCCAAGAAACCTAACAACCTTCTCTTTCCTACTAACCACTTTTCATATCATCCATTATTGGACCTTGATAGCAATAACTCTTCCTTCCTAATTGTGTTAGCTAACTTTATTCCATACCTATTATTGGATCAAATCCAGATTGGCACTGTAAAAATCCAACTTGCTATAAGTGATATCAGAGAAGATCTTTGGACTCGGGTAATAGCACCATAAACGAGGTCCTAGGATCTTAAAAAGCTGGAAGACTCTTTGGAATCAGCAAATAAGGAGCAGACTTAGAAATATGAACAAATGATGAGGCTATTAGAGAGGTATGGTCAGAAGTTAGAAAGCACCAGAACTAGTCATGAAATGAAGATCGATGAACTAAAAAACCTTATCAATGGACTGTCATTCCAACAACACTCCCTTCTATGGAAACTACAACTACCTGTGGGAGAATCTAGTGCAACCATAGTGACTCAATGTACTCAAAACCATGACTTATTCCCTAATGCTTGTTATAACTGTAGGGATCATTGTCCACCTTATAAGGCTTATAAACCTAGGCATGACTTCCCAAGTTTTGATGGTAATGATGTTTACAAGTGGTTTTGCAAGTGCAATCATTACTTTGAGATTGAAAAAGTTCAAGAGGTTGATAAACTCAAATTAGCAACATATTATTTAAATGGGAGAGCATTATATTGGCACCAAAACTTTATGAGATGCATAGAGAACCAAGGTGTTACATGGGGGTGAGTATGTTGAAGCATTATGTTATAGGTTTGGTTGGTAGAAGGACCCACTATAAAATCTTAAGGACCTAAAACAGGAGGGTGATTTGGAAGCTTAGATCCAGGATTTTGATATGCTATGGAACAAAGAAGAGATTACTGAGAAGTAGGCTTTAGTTTTTTTCATGGAAGGGTTAGAGGTAAAGATAAAAAAAAACTTGGTGAAAATATTTGAACCAAAATCATTATATCAAAGCCTACAACTCAACTCAACTCGTTTACAGGCCAATACCCTTTCCTACAGACATTCCTTACAAAGAGGTACCAAACACCATGTCTTACCCATCAATCCATATAACTAGCCAAAGATCAACTCCCCTCAAACCTTTCATAGAAATCTATTTTCCTTTACAAACAACAAAAACACACCTCTAAATCCATTAGTGACTCCTTTAACTCAAACCCTCCCAACTAAAACTAACAACAAACCCACCAAAACTATAAGAAATAAAGAACTTGATAGGTGTAAGGCTAATGGTTTATGCTTTTGGTGCAATGAGAAATTTTTTCCTAAGAATAGATGTAAAACTAAGAGGATATACTTCATGTTCATAATAGTTAATGAAGATGATTTATAAAAAGAGGACAACAAAGGAAATGAGTTCAATGATGAAGTCACAACCCCTTATGTATCTCTTAATGCCTTAAAAGATACTACAAGATTCCATACTCTAAGGTTTACTAGAAGGTTGATAAGCAACCCTTATTTATTATAGTGGATTTAGGCAATGCGCATAATTTTTTTAACATACGTATGACTAATCTCTTACAATGTGACCTCAAGACCATTAAGACTTTGATAGTATAGATTGTTATGGAGGCATAATGATCTGTACTGCTATGTGTAAGGATTTTAGGTGGAGGATGTAAGGAATAAGGTTCAAGGCAAATGTGTTTGTGATGGATTTAAATAGATATGATATGGTCCTCAGGATTCAGTTGCTAATAATGTTTGGCAATATAGTTTCCAACTATAAAAAGCTTTGGATGTCTTTCTTTTGGCAAGGGCAACAAGTGTTGTTAAAAGGCAATAATCTCATCCCTTTCCAGACCATCAGGGTGGAACAGCTCAAAAGCTTACTTAATAGCAACACTCAGGTAGATGGGGTTAGTTTATGTAGCCTCAGGTTGTTGAGAGCTGAAGATAAGAATATATGTTCACTTACAACTACCTCTCTTATTCATGAGATAAAGTCCCCTGACTTAGTGGCTTTGCTAGCATCCTATAAAGAAATATTTCAAGAACCTAAAGGCTTACCTCTCTATAAAGGGCATAACCACGCCATTCCTATCAAGGCTAGTGTCCAACCTGTTAACCTGAGACCTTACAGGTATTCAGCATTATAAAAGGATACAATTGAACAAATGGTTTAAGAAATGTTAAGGTTAGGAGTTATACAACGAAGCAACAACCCATATGTTTCCCTAACGATGCTGGTTAAGAAGAAGGATGGTTTTATAGAAGTTGTGTGTTGACTATAAAGCCTTGAACAAATTAACTATTAAAGACAAATTCATTATTCTTATAGTTGAGGAATTGTTAGAGGAGCTAGTTAGGGTCATAATTTTTTTCAAGGTGGATCTAAGGTCAGGATATCATCATATTCGTATGACCCCTGGTGACATACATAAAACTTCTTTTAGGACACACAATAAGCACTATAAATTTATGGTGATGCCCTTTGGCTTGACCAATGCACCTGTCACTTTCCAAAATTTAACGAATAACATATTTAGAATGTATTTAAGAAAATTTATCCTTGTGTTCTTTGATGATATCCTTATCTACAATCAATCATTGAAAAATAATTTAAAGTATCTACAAATTGTCTTTGAATTACTCAAGACACATAGTTTTTTGTAAAGAGAAGCAAATGTGTGTTATGTAGAACTCATATTGAATACCTAGACCATGTGATTTCTGGAAAGGGGGTGTTAACAGATCCTCACAAGATCCAGGCAATTCTGGATTGGCCAGTACCTAAGACCATTGAGCAATTAAAGGGGTTCTTGGTATCACAGGTTATTATAGAAGATTTATGAAAAAATTTGGATCTATTTGCAAGCCATTGACTCAACTATTAAGGAATGATGTTCTTATGTGGGATGAAAAGGCTGCAGAAGCTTTCATCAACCTAAAAGAGGTTATGACAAACCTTTCATTACTTACCCCTACCCAATCCTAACAAACTCTTTATGGTGGAAAAAAATGCTCTAGGGGTTGGTATAAGAGTTGTGCTATTACAAAAGGGATACCCTGTAGCTTATATTAGCAAACTTTTTGGTCTCATGCAGCAAACCTTTTTTTACCTATGAAAGGAAGATGATGGTCATCTTACTAGCAATCAATAAATGAAAACATTACCTATGGAGGAGGCACTTTTAAATTTATACAGATCACAACAACCTAAAACATTTACTAGGTAAAAAGGTAACTTTCCCATCTCAACACTTGTGGTTGACTAAGTTGTTAGGATTTGACTATGAAATTGGGTATAGAAAAGGGAAGGAAAACATAGCAGTTAATGCATTGTCCAGGATATCTAGCAGTGAACTAAATGCTCTAGTGATATCCATGATATCTACTGATCTGATGGAAAAAAATCAAGAAAACTTGGGAAGAAGTTATGACTATAAAAGCTATAATTCAAGACCTAATGGCTAACCCTAACTCACACTTTCTCTATCAATGGAAGGATTGCATTCTTTATAAAAAAAAAAAATGGGGGGGGATTATAGTGGGTAATAACCCTGGTCTGTTGAAGATCTAATATTCATTTATTATAATTCACTGATAGGTGGACATTCAAGTTCTATAGTGAATGCAAAGAAGGTTGGTGATTTTTTAGAGAATGTTCTACTTGCCAGAGAAATAAGACATCATCACCTGGATTGCTACAACCTTTTTCTATTCCACAGTCCCCATTTACTGACATCAGCATGGATTTTATTGAAGAGTTACCTGGGTCTAAGGGAAAAGAAGTAATTCTTGTGGTGGTTGACAAGTTTAATAAGTACTCTCATTTCATGGCTTTAACTCACCCCAACACCACATCAACAGTTGCTAAAGTTTTCCTGGATAATGTGTTCAAGTGGCATTGTTTCTTAGCCACAATTATGAGTGATAGGGATCCAGTCTTTTAAATCAGTTTTGAAAGGATCTTTTTAGACACTAAAGGGTTGATCTACACTATTCTACAGCTTACCATCCATAGTTTGATGGGCAAACCGAGGTGGTAAACAAATGTCTTGAGAACTACCTCAAGTGTATGACCAGTGACAATCCTACAAGATAGGTTAATTGGCTGCCTCTTATTGAGTGGTGATACAACAACTTCCATTCATCAACACAATGTACTCTTTTTGAGGTTTTATATGGGTTCCTCTTCTTATTCACATTCTTTATATCCCTAAAGACTCATTAGTTGAAGCTGTCGATGAAATGCTAACTAAAAGGGAAGAGAAGCTTAATCAAATCAAGTGAAACTTACTAATGGCTCAAAACATGATGGTTCGACAAGCCAATCAAAGGCGTAATAAAAGGACATTCCATATGGGAGATTATGTTTATTTAAAATTACAGCCTTACAGACAAATATCAGTAGCAATCAGAAGTTCACGGAAGATAGCAGTAAAATATTATAGGCCTTATATGGTACTAGAGAAAATAGTCATGGTTGCTTATAGATTGGACTTACCCTATCAGTAGGGATCGACCATGTCTTTCATATTTCACAACTGAAGAGGCGGGTGGGCAACTAGGTTGTTCAGACCAATCTACCCAGTACTCATCCTTTATAGAAGCTTCAACCACAAGATATTCTTAATAGACGTTTGGAATGAGGTTGCTGTGAGAGATTTGTCAATGGCAACACCAACTTTGATCGAGCTCAGATACAGGCTACCAGATGGCAATGATATTGGCCAGACAAGTATTAAAGAATATGTAATTTGCTGGGTGCTGAAAGGAAACCTGAAGTCTAGAAAGGCCGATGCTGTCTTTGTTAGTAGTTGTTGTGCATTGTTCAAGTTATTTGTAGCTGGCAACAAAATCCCACCCTGTGATTTCCAGTGTATATGGAAGTAGAACACGAATGGTCACAGTCCCAAGTTTTGAATGTTGAAGTTGTAACTTGGCTTTTCCTTATTAATGGGTTAATCTAAACTTGTGTTTTTCTAATGTTTTAGAGCTCTTGATCTGCATTTTGTGGTAGTAAAGCCCAAAGCTTATGTCCGGTGGTAATTGGCAAATATATTGCTCTTTCTCTCTCCCTTCTGTGTGCGCTTGTACAGAAACAGAGAATAGGTAAGAATTAGAGAAGGAACATATAGAAACTTTCCTGCCTTCAATCTTGACTTGTTATGTAGTTTAGTGTGATCATCGAGGTGATGTTGAAAGGCGGGCTCATGCGCAATCTTGTAGTTGCAAGTAAAAAAGTATTCCGAGGCTGCTTCAGTTGGTATTGGTGCCTCTCATATGCAGTGTGCGGCTTAAAATTTCAGGAACTCCTAATCTCAATTGGCTTTAGAAACAAAAACTTGAAGGTCCATCACCAACAAGCCCTCTGTTGCTTTCATCTTTTGGTTTCCTTGGCACATTACCGTGTTGTTTCATTCATTAGTGTTTGCGAATGCAAAGGGAAAAAAAATAGCCATTGTGAATTAGAAGTTCAGTTGATGTATAGGGTTTCTTCTAGCAAAAGAAAGGAAAGAGGGAAAACAAAGTAGAGGCACTTGTAGAAGAAATTGTGATTTTGCTTTGATCTGTTGTAATCACCCTGCCTTCTGAAAAGATACAGAGAAAGCGCGGCAGGCATCATTATACTTCATTTGATTTATGGCAACTCCGATTGACCTTAAATTTGAAGCATTTATGGTTTTCTTAATCTTGGATTATATGGCCTTTTTGCTGACTTGGTAGAGTGAAGGGAAAGACATTTTCAGCAGAGCAACGAGGACGAATTGGTTCAAGACATTTTGCGAGCTCTTGAGTTACGAACCAAAATTGGTTTCAGTGATCAAAGAATTTGATTTGCTATACAGGATAATGAGTTACAGAAGAGACCAAAAAGGTCATACTGTTATAACTATACCTTATGATGCAAACAACCAGCAAAATGCAATTTATTTACAGACGATGCATCTGCCTCTACGCTTTTGGCATCCATTGCAGGCTTGTCGTATTGCAACTTGACTTGTGACAGATAATTAGCCAACGAATAGTAACCAGCAATCTACATAATTAAGTAATGATGGAAGTATGGGAATATTAACTTCTGACCTCAGTAAATAGGATTTCTAAGACTGTAAATAAGGCACTATTGGAGGCTTGTCAAAATGGCTAGGAGGAATGGTCCCCAAGGGAAGCTGATGAGGACCGGTTTAAGCATAGGGCTTTCTTTGATGCCCGAACATTCTTGAGAGTCATCGTGAGCTTCTGCCTCTCACCTTCAACCTCTGCAAATTGAAGGCTTAGCTGAGAATAGCGGTCATGCATCTCTTTTAGTTGAGTCTCCACAGTTGTATACCTTCCCTTTAGTTCCAGCATGTCCTTGATCAACTCATTGATATCTCTAAAGCTTTTGAATACAGCTTCCTCGTCACTGTGTTGTTTAAAGAATGAACTGGTGTGGAATGGGAAAATTTCATATTCATTAGATTTCTTTTTGTTGAGGTTTTATCCTAGAATCTTGTTAGCTCTTCTAGTGTATAGCATCATCAAATATATGTTTCGCACAAAGTTTCTATAAAAAAATATTATATGAAAATTTCTCTCCTATCATTCTTGAACAAGTTTGGCCATCTACTATGCAACCTAGTGCAAGTCAAATGAACAAGGTTAAGAAGAGAAGTTTCTATACTTCTACCAATGCCAAAAGCAATTCTAGTGCCTAAGGTATTTTCAAAGCTGTATTAAATGGCATACCTCTGAAAAAGGATGCTTGATCTCTTCTTTGCTTGCAATGCTTCAGCAAGCTCAATTTCTAATGCAAGCACCCTCTCTAATGCGTTTCCACTCCCTGAGAATTCATTAAACAAGGGGAACATGCTTCCTAGTTCTTCATTGGCCTGAGCAAAGAGCAGGAAGTTAAGTATCCAGACGAAGAGAACTATTACACTAAAAGGTGGGGATAACAACTTACCTTCTGTAGCTTCATAAATTCACTTTGTAAGCCTGGAAACTTTTGGTCAAAATCATGATCATCTTGCAACAAAAGTGAATTCTCGTTTTTCATCCTTTCTAACTGCATGCAGAAAAAATAAACATCAGATAGTAATCAGAAGTTAATGTTGCAAATTTGCATTTACCAAATGACCCTAGGGTTATCTAAGACCTATGTTCCATTTCTGTGAAAAAAGATTATTTGACAGATGAGCAATATGCAGGCATCATCTCCCTTGGTTTCAGAGTGCAGATATGTGTACCTCATTACTTAAGTGGTCCATGCTAGACTTTAAACTTTCAGCTCTGAAATGATCATTGATGATAGCTAAATGCTTCATGTCACTATGCAGCAACCTGTCTTGATTTATAAGTGCAGAACTTTTAAGCCCATTCATCCCACAAGACGCAAGAACATCCTGATAAGCGATTACACAAATAAATAGTTAGAGGCAAACCTTCCAACATCACAAATTCTGCAATACAGCTCTCTGTTGAAGAATAAGGATACCAAAATACAATTTTCTTTACAGAAATTCAAATTTTTTATTGGCTCGCTAAAAGATATGATATACTCCTACTTCAAACCATTGACTAATCAATAATGCTCAAATACAAAATAGTAAACAAGAATTTCAAGGAAGTACAAAATCTAAAACGATACTAGAAATTTTTTAAAACAAAAACCACTACAAAAAAAAGGACACGGATATTCAATCACAATTACATTATTTCATGTCCTATTTAGGTTTTCTTTTATTCAACAAGTTCTTCCAAAATAAAGTTCTGTTATTTTTTCACTAGAAAGTAACAAAACTTCAGAAACAGCAAAGCTCGGACTTCTGAGATTGCAATCAAAGGTTTTTTTTTTAACTAACATGTCACTAAATGATGATACAAGTGAAAGGTTGAATAGAGAGGTACACTAGCAGCATCTATAAAATTCCAATTGTGGATATGCAACATGATTCATTTAAGAAAGATTGAATTTTCTTCTCAATTTACAGTAATGCAGATAAATATCTATTATCATGAACTACTCACGTATATACTTAACTATCCTCTTGCAATAACATAATAGAACTTAAGATATGCTGAACAAATTTTAAACAAGGTGACCAATTTTTCGCTTAATTCATCACCTGCTCAGGTTGCTCATGCATAAGTGTGTTCAAATGATCAACTCTGTCAACAGAAGCAGGGAATGCAAGTTCTGCTTCTTCACAATTCCTCAAACCATCTCTTCCCAAGCACTTCTGGTTAGGATTCCTGGATGGACGATTCAAAGGGACTGTGTGTGCTCTTTTTATTCCATAGTTCGAAGCGTCCACAATCAAGCAATCCACTTCGCAAGATACCTCATTTTGTTCTTCCTGCATGTTCCCTGGTGATTTGGAATTCTCTAGCAATTCTTTCATCAAAGTGTGTTCAACAGCAATTTTTGACTTCTCCTCATTGCATTCTTCCAAAGAAGCTTCGAGTTTTTGTTTTTCTTCCTTGCAGCACTCGAGACTTATTAATGAGCATTCCATTTCAGCCTTCATCAGGTCATAAGCCTTCACTTTTTCACGTTTGTCAGAAACTACAGATTGTAACTCAGCCTCCAATTCCAATATCTTCATTCCCAGTTCTTCATTTTTCTTCAGATGAGAAGCTTCAGATTTCTTCCTATTCTCAATCTCATCAATCGCATCTTGTAATTTCCATAGCATTTCCTCACTGTGCTTTTTGGAGATGGACAACTGCTGTTTCAGTTCTTGCAGCCTTGTTTCGTACTGCTCTTTGATAAATGCAATTCTTAAGGACTCCTGCATGGCCACAGATGGTCCTTCAGGTTCTCTTTTTTCACGAGCCTGGATACACTCAGCATCAGCTTTGTCTTTGAGCTCTTTCAAATGGACAGACAAGTTTCTGAATTCTTCTGTCTTCAAAATCTGATCAGAAAGCCTCTGGTTAAGCTCATTGCAGTGTTTCTGCACCATCACTAATTCATCGTAGTATCCTTCAAGCGTGATGATCTGAGCTTGCTGTTCATCCAATTTGGCTTCAAGTACTAGAACTTTTACTTCCAGCTCAACCTTGGAGAACACCAGATTATCAATCTCTTCTTCAGATGTCACCAACATGCACTTCAGCTTTTCAACCTCTAGAGAATGTTGAGTTTTATCCTCCATATAACCAAGCACAACATTTTGAGAGTTGTGTTTGAATTCCTCAAGCTCAGCTCTTACAACTCTGTTTTTCTCGACAAGTAACCTGTTTTCAGCAATAGAAGCCTCTAGCTCAGACAGAACAGAGTTGAGATTTGTCAACAACCTCGCATTCTCTTCAGCATATTGGGTTTCACTTGCAAGACACCGATTAAGGGTGGTTTCCATGTCAATATGCTTCTTCTGAAGTTGGGCAAGCAGCCTATCTGTGGAGTGTAGTTGATGAAGAAGCACTTCAAATCCGCTGTCATATTGAGTCTTTGCAAAAATGAATCGAACATCAGCAGCTATTAGAGGTTCATGCATCTCAGACAACTGAGTTTTTAGTGCAGAAACAGTGGAAGCTTCTTCACGAGCATTATTAAGACATTCTTCAGACTGCAACAGAAGATGGCAAACTCTTGCTTTCTCAGATTCTAGATCTGATACCAGGTGTTTGAGATGAGCCAATTCAGACTTGTGGTGATCAAATTGGAGCAACTGGCACTGCTTCTCGTTTAATTGTGAAGTTAGATCCACTATTGTACTCTGTAACCCCTCTCGCAAGCTTCTCTCATCATGCAGCTCATCATGCAGAGATTGCAAACTCTCTCTCAAACTGATCAAATCTGAAGCAAGATGGGCAGACTCCTCAGTTTTATCCTGTAAGAACACCATCAAAGCTTGCTTTTCATGTTGCAAAGTATGCAGGCATTCTCTCAAACTGTTTAGTTCTGATGCAAGCCTGGCAGATTCCTCTGTCTTATCCTGCAAACCTGCCATCAAAACTTGGTTTTCACAATGCAAAGATTGTGAACTCTCTTTCAAAATGTTCAGCTCTGATGCAAGCTTGGAAGATTCCTCAGTTTTATCCCTCGTAGATATCATCAGAGCTTGTTTTTCACCATGCAGAGATTGCAAGCTTCCTTTCAAACTGTTTATCTCTGACACAAGCTTGGTAGATTCCTCCTTCGCATCCATTGCCGATGTCATCTGAGCTTGATTTTCATCATGCAGAGTCTGCAAACATTCTTTCAAACAGTTTAGTTCCATTGCAAGCTTGGCATGTTCCTCCTCTTTATCCTGTGAAGATGCCATCAAAGCTTGATTTTCATCACGCAAAAATCGCAAATTTTCTTTTAAACTATTTAGCTCTGATGCAAGGTTGCCAGCTTCCTCAGTTTTATTCCGTAAAATTTCCATCAGAGCTTGGTTTTCATCATGCAGAGATTGTATGCTATCTTTCAAGTTGCTCAACTCTGAAGCCAATTGAGCAGACGACTCCTTCTTATCTTGTGAAGATGCCATCAAAGCTTGGTTTTCATCATGCAGAGATTGCAAACTTCCTTTCAAACTCTCGAGTTCTGATGCAATCCCTGAGGACACCTCATTTTTATCCTGTATAGATGCCATCAAAGCTTGGTTTTCTATCACAAGTTCTGCTGCAGCCAGTTTAGTCTTATCAAGTTCACTAGCAACAGTATCTAATGCCAAGATTTCATGACCAATGTCCTGGTTCATAGAAATAAGTTCTTTCAACTGAGCTTCCAAACGATCAAGATCAGAAAATAGCTCATTGTGTAGCTGTGCATATTTTTCTTCAGCTTCAGAGCTAACCTTGAGTTTGTAAGCAATACCCTCAACGTCCAACTGAAGCTGCTCAACCAAAGCATTTGACACATTGAATTTATCCACCATGTTCAGTATATCACGTTCAAACTTCTGTTTCACCAATGCGATCTCTGATTTAGCTGCAGTGATGGACACTCGAGCGATATCTCTCTCGTGAACCAGACCTTTCTTCTCTTCCATGAGCAGGAGAATCCTTTCACATGAATTATGCTGAAGCTCTTCCAATTGCATCATGACACCAATTAAATCCTGGGGCTTTAAATCATGATCACCAGATTCACTAGGAGGCAATCCATTTATACTTTTGTCATAGGACGCCAGCAAGTTCTGCAACTTACTCTCCATGAAATTGACTAGATCCTGTAGCTTTTCCTTCACAGAAGCCAGATCATCAAATTCATTTCTGAAAGTTTTCAGCTCTTCCTGCAAAGAGAAGATCTCATTTTGAAGATCACAATTTTCTAGGGTTTTCTTTTCCAATAAACATGCCAACTCCGTGTTCTCTGCAGCAGAAGCCTTATACATGCTCTCGTAACTTCTGTAGTGCATCACTAGAGACTCCCATTCAGCAATCTTCTGCAAAAGAAGGTGATTTTCACATGTGACATTTTGCAAATTTGCTTCCAAAACTTGGTTTTGCTGAGCCATATCACTGCACTTGGCAACGCAAGTTGCCCTATGCTCATTTAAGGCATGAACATCATTCAGTGCAGAGTGCAGCTTTTGCGACAACAACTCCTTGGACTCAGTTGAAAGCTCCAGCTGCTGCATAAGTTTGTTTATTTTCTCTCTCATACATTTGACATTGTCACTGGCCTCAAGCAAAGTTTCCTGTAGAACATTTGAAAGTACATCCAAGTATAAATTATCAAAATGCATTTCACAAGCTTCTTCTTCAACCTTTCTGTAAAGCCCTTCCTGCAAATGTAGAGATCTTTTCAAGTCATCTAAAAGAATATCACCACCCAACTGCTGTTTTTTCTTCCCGACAAACTGATTTTGGAACTGAAAGAGTTTCCCCATGCGAACTTCACTTGAACCAGATCTCTGGCTCTCTGTGGTTATTGGGTTTCCTTCAAAGCATGATTGTGAAGAATCTACAAAAGCTTGCCGGATGAGATTCTCATTAGTCTCAAACATGGACAAAACCTGGACTGAGAGCAGTTCCAGATCCTTTTGTAACTGGTCGACAGCAATTGAATAATTCAGGCGTGCCCGTTTGAGTGCTGCCTCAGCAGTAACAGTCCTTCTTTCAAATTCCTTGTTCAGAGAATCCAAATCACGTTTTTCTTCAACAACTCTTAATAGCTGGCCATTCAGATCTTGGCGCATTGTCTCCATCTCTTGCTTCGTGGTTGCAGCTGCATACAAGCAAGTAGCATGCTCATTTCTGAGATTCTGCAACTCCCCCAGCATCTGCCTCTGATGTTCCTCAAGCTCCTGGACAAGAGCTTCATAGTAGCATTCCATCTGGTCCATTTTCTTTGCAAGGCTCTCCCGTTCAGCTTTTGATTCATCCAACTCCCTCAGAAGTTCAAATATTTTTCCTTTCATTGCATTGGTAGTATCTATAGAGTCGGGCTCATGAGAAACCAAGCCAGGAATGTTAAGACAATGAAGCATGCCTAGTTCTGGTTGATATAAGTCCACATCAAAGCCAGATTCACTTACAAACTGGCTATTTTTATGTAAACTCATTTCTCTGATCTCCTTCAGGCTAGATCCTTCACAAGGTACCAAGTGGTTACTGGAAATTGGCAGCCCTGTTCCTTGCTTAAGATCCTGCAGCACACCAATCAACTCCTCTACATCTGAGCGAAGGAATCTGAAGTCACTTTCATGGTATCCCAAGCATGCATTATTTTGAAGCTCTTTTATCTTATCTTCCATGGATAAAAGCCCCTTTATCCATCTGAGCTTCAATTCTTGAAATCTGTGATCCTGTAGGGGTTCTGTAGCATTTCTGCTGCTAAATGGAGGGCATAATTGAGAAACCTTTAACTGTTCAAGATCAGCTTTCAACTTTGAACACTCCGACTTCAGTACAGACACTTCTTTCACCATCTCTTCTCCAGAAGCAATCTCAGAGGCAAGTTGCTTAGCAAATGTTTGGGCTTCATAACCTATTTCATCAGCATGACCCTGTAAGGAGCTTACCTCCTGTTTAAGCTCAAGAACAGATGACTCAGCCACTTCCAAGCTTCCTCTAAGCCTACCATTCTCTTCATAAGCAGCTGCCAAGTCATTATCTGCAGAATAGTCTGAACTCCATGCATGAACCCAATCATTCGTCCCCTGTGCCAAAAATCGATGATCAGAAGGATCCCCTTTTTCCAGCTGAGGACTTTGGCTGAGGGAAAGTCCAGCTAAGTCACCAGAGACGGTACTCTTAAGGCTATCAATTTCATGTGTGCTGGAAGTATCATGCTTCTCTGCGTATAAACTCTCTGATGTATTGGAAGAGCCATCAAATCCAACAGCTGAGTCTGCATATTCTTCATTTGGCCCCACTTCTTCTTCGAGTGAAGCAAGGTCTTTAGATTTTTCTTTAAATCTAACTCTGATATTTACCTATAAATCGGGCCAAAAAATAAATAACCTTATTGTTGATTCAAATCATGATGAAAGAGAACCATTTCAATCATCAGGAAACACTGAGGCAAAAGAACAAGGACTTCAAATATAAATATCATGTTGCTTTGTTTCACATGGCAACTCAAAAGCACTAATAGTACATGCATGCATCATTCCTCAAATTCTACAACTGCATCAACTCAGTTATTAAAACAAACACAAAAAAGATGCCCCACTGATTTAAAACAGATCTTATCATCCAACAGCTGACTGACACAAGGCATGAACAACATGAGAAATTTGAATTATATAGTTTTAAGAGGAAAATGTGTAAGCAAGAATATGCAGCGGGTAACATAAGCTCATACTTACAAGGTTATGTGAACAGAGCAAACAACATTCCTTTAGATTCAGGAAAAATTGAAAAAGCAGTTCATAGTGTGCAATGGAAGCATGGATATGTAAATAAAACAAATGATCTAACCTTATCTATCTGATCATTGATAATCCCTTCAGAAGATGATACTTTTCCACTAGAGGATTCATCAGGGCTATTTTGGTCAGTCTGCAACCCCCTCTCTCTGAGTTCCCTCTGCTGCTCAAACTCTCTGGAAGCAATTAATTTGCAGATAAGTGGTTGAAGAAGACAAGCATTAAGTTTGCATGTTTTTATTTATAATTACCGGAAACCAGTTTTTGAAGTGAGCAGTTGTACAGTGACCTGGAAATGAACAACACAACCATTAAGATATGTTGGAGTAAATGATAAATCTCCACAACTGAAAAAAAGAAGTTTCCTAAAACAGGCTAGAATAAGATGTATGTTGAGAGTAAATATAATTAGGATCACCCAATTATATCATTATATGACACAATAGAAGTGTATTATTAAACCAAGTTGCTTAAGACAATGTTAAGAAAGCATATTCAAGAACTCTCACATGCAAAGCAGTTCCAGAATCAGATCCATGAAGAGGCAGGGCAACAACAGAAGGTTTTAACGCATCAGCATAATCAGCAAGGTCGATGGTAGCCTCACCAAGGACACTAGACCGTGATGAACCCTGATGTTAGTCAGATTCAGGTCAAATAGAATTAATCTCGGGGAATTTACATGAATTAAAGAACAATCTGTTACAAAGATGTCAAGGGACCACATGATAAAATGGGGGAAATAAGATATTACCATCGAAATGACAAGCTTATAGAGCTTTTCATCATATCGCTTGGTTTTAACGTCTTGAAGAAGCCTTGTCGTCTCGTAGATAGGATCTGCCCATTTGCAGGTCCCGTTTCTTACATTGGCTTTAGTTGTTTTTGCAGTTGCTTTTCCAGAATCAGCAGGAATGAAAGATATAAAAAGTTTATCCCATCCTGGATGAGGAATCTGTATTGCGTGAAAGGGATAAGAGATTTAGTCATTGCAGAGAACAATAAGTGTCAGATGCAAAGATAAAACAATATTTTCAATCAAGCAGTGAGAATATGCAAATTAAGCCATAGCTATAACGAAGCTCAAACTCAATATTATGCAAAATAGTGACTGATGTGAGCTGCATACTTCACCATTTCTGTTAACCATCAAACAAAACCAGTACATGTCTTAAGGTAGTTGGTTTGGTTTTGGTTACAGAGTAATAAATGTCTGTATTATTGAAAATGAGAAAAGAACAATAATTTATTTTCTTTTCTGTTAACATATTTTAGAAAGCTGAGTGTTTTAGATATGCCCATCCCCACTCTCAGAATTTCACCAGGCCAATGCTCTGACTTTGCAACCAAGATGATAAATACTTGTGGCATTCGCCGCTCTACGGCATTGTACAATAGAATATATAGATTGCTAGAATCAGATCATTAATGAATATGTAAGCTTGTTGAATGCACATCTGATTAGTTAATTGACGTAGCACATTATGAATTGAAAAGCCTGTATACAAGGATAAACATATGCCGATAGCCATATACGTGCACCCAAGTCAATAAAAAAATTGATGACATTCTTGCGTCTATTTCATGTGTGATTTAATAAAATTCATCGAGATAGTAGCAAGCAACAGCAAGACAGATATTAACATTGTTAAGATCAAATCTTACATGTGTGGCATGGAACTGCAGCCGAAAGACCACTTTCACTTTAGTTTTCTCATTCTTCCACCTAGTAATCCTCGACATTGCTGGATAAGAAACTAATTTATCATCTGCTGAATGACAGTTCAAACCCTGCAAGATCACGCACAATCACCAGACATACAAGCAATATTCACAACACTGCCATCACTGTAATCCTACAAATCCCAGAACTATAGAAATCTTAAACACACCAAAAAGCCACAAGAAAAGATAAAATTAAAACAAAGAACGCGAATTCATGGGCCTTAGATCCTTGAGCTAGTCAAACTAATTGATCAGGTCAATTTGAGTAAACAAGACAATGAACACTACAGGCAACTTATTTTCCTCCATTTCTCAGCAACCAAACAGAATATAGGAGAATGCATGCCCCCTCCCCCACCCCCACCCCCACCCTCAAGAATAAAAAAAAAAAAGAGCAACTCGTACCTGATGCACAAACTTTTCTAAAACGCCAAACCCAAAAGTTATTCAAAAAAAATTCCCACGATTAGAAAAGGCAGCTTCGATCTAAACCTTGTAAAAACACACAGAATATTTTATTTTATTTTTCAAAATTCAACAGAACAAGAAGACAAATAAGAATCAAATGCACCACCCACTTCAACTGTGAGAAGACCGACAAGAAAGAGAATAGAGTAAAAGAGAATCTGGAGCCAAATGCCTGGCTAAATGTCGATAAATTTGCACCCCTTTTAATCTACTACGCTATTTAAAAAAAAAGGGAAAAAGAAATCACTGCTTTCTTTTTTTTTCCAACTAAAAGCCAAAACAAGTGCTAAAACACAGTACGACAGATTTTACCTTGTAATAACTTCTTTTTCCAAAAGAAAAAAAATAAAGTAGAGAGAAAACGCCAAGAAATGCACAAAGCAGAAAATGCAGGCAGGGAAAAAAAATCTAAGTGACACTTGAGATTCAGATCATACCAACTTCTTTTTTAAAGAAAACAAAGATGACAGACACGCTTACAGTGGTGGAGCGTGAAGAAAACAAGGGCAAAAAAAAAAAGGGGGAGGGAGTGGGCACTAAGTTGTGGATCTACAGGTGCTTAGGGTGGAAGGGAGAGTAGGAAATCCTTACAGGCAAGGTTCGTTCTCCTTCTCAATCCTCCCTATGCGTTGTCTCACACTCTGACTCTCTTCGGACAGAGAGAGAGATTTACGTTTTACCCTGTCAAGTGTTTGTTGCTTGTGCGCTTGTTTGTGTTCTGAGGTGGTTGGGATTTTTTTAAAGAACGTGAAAATAGGAATTTTAAAATGGTGTTAACAGGTAGGCCAGTAGGATTAATTATAAATTATAAATATAAATCCAAGAAATAAAAAGGTGAAATGGAGGAGGTGGTCGAAGGGAAGAAAAGAGACATCCCGCCAAAGCTTAGGAAAACTGTTCTCCTCGTTCTTAATTAATTATTTATTAGTATCATCTTATTATTATTATTATTATTATTATTAGAATATTGATTGACGATGATGAGATATACTGCTCTTTTTTTGTATATATATATATATATTATTGTGGGCCGCTGGACCACCGACTGGTAGGGTTTTATTGACAGGTGGAATTTATTTGACTAAACAAAATTGATTCACTGGTTCCCACTTTAGCAGATTTTTTATTTGATGACATGCACACGCTCCATGCTTTACTGATTTTTGCCATCTCGATCTGAGTATATTTAAAATAATTTATAATTTATAATTTTTTCTAGTTGAAATTTAAAAAGAGGGTTTTGAGTAAGGTTTGTATAAAAATATAATAAGTATAATTAAATATTTTTAAAATTATAGTTTTAATCACATCGCATCATATTCCTAAATAAATTCCTAGTTTATTGGCTTAAATATTATATTAAAATTTTATTTGTTTTTGCGTTTTAAAAATGTTTTTGAAAAAATTTTAAAAATTTTTATTTTTTAGTTTAAATTAATAATTTTTTGATGTTTTTAAATCATTTTGATATACTGATTTCAAAAATAATTTTTAAAAAATAAAAAAAAATATTATTTTGATATATTTCTAAATGAAAATCACTTTAAAAAACAACCGCAACCACACTCCTGATAATAATAACTAGAATAAAAAATGTTTTTTAATTTATTTTTTAATTTTATTATATTTCTTTTTCATTTCTCAATCAATTATCGGAAGGGAGACACATTATCAATAGGGCTTTAGATTCAATGGTAGAAATACTCCATTTATAATTGAAGTTTGCAGTTTCAGTTCCTTCAAAATGAGCCAACCTAGATTTATTTTGGTTTGTATCAAATTCAAGAATGAAAAAACATGCATCAAGGTGTTCGATCTTTCGATGCATTTGTCTGAATGGACTTACCAAGTTCTCAATTTCATTCCAAAACAAAAGCTTTTTTCAATTATGTCCCTAGTTTTTTAGGACTTGTAAGATATTAATAGACATTTACGAAAGGCCCAATCAAAAAATATATGCCTTGTTGCATACTAAATTGATAAAATATTTTGTTTTGAGACTAAATGGATAATTAAGTAACAAAT